>R21__coassemble_120_pt1 | contig 64389 bp, 49 predicted proteins | sample R21__metabat2_high_PE_018 | metagenome-assembled genome bin R21
GAGAGAATTGCTAAACCATGCCATCCGCACACAATGCATGCTTTCTGGGTATTGCGGTTCCCTCCCCCTTGTGGAGGGCAAGGGAAGGGCTTCTTATAATATTTTCCATTCCTTTTCGTTATCCTTATTGCTATGCAATGGACGGATAGAATCAGACAGGTAAAGATCATTCTTGTGGTGATGGCAATTACGATTGCCGTGGCCTCCCTTGTCGTGTCCCATAGCATGACGCGTGACTTGGAGGCGCAGGAACGCAGCCGCATGGAAGTGTGGGCGGAGGCCATGCGCTCGCTCAATCAGGCTGACGAGAATACAGATTTGAATCTTGTGCTGAAAGTGATTAACGACAATAATACGATACCCGTCATTGTGCTCGATCGTAAGGGGCAGGTGACGGACTTCCGCAATCTTTCTATCAATGCCTCTTCCCGTGCTGACAGTTTAAGGAAGGTCACCGAGAAGGGGCTTGAGCTTTTGGCAATGAACCGCAATATACGTATCTTCCTCGACGAACGGCATCGCGATTATATCGATGTCTGCTATGGTGAGTCGTTGATGCTGAAGCGTCTTTCTTGGTATCCCTATGTACAGTTGGGAGTGGTTCTTCTCTTTGTGGTGGTTGCCATCTTTGCTTTACTCACCTCTAAGCGTGCAGAACAGAATAAGGTTTGGGTAGGATTGTCGAAGGAGACTGCTCATCAGTTGGGTACGCCGATCTCCAGTCTGATTGCTTGGGTGGAGATTTTGAAGGAGACCTATCCCGACGATTCTTTAATACCGGAGATGGACAAAGACGTAAAACGTTTGCAACTCATCGCAGACCGCTTTTCTAAGATCGGTTCTGTTCCGGCACCAGTTCCTACCAACCTCTTAGAGTTGTTGGGACATGTTGTTGACTATATGGATCACCGTACCAGTAAGAAAGTGAAGATACTTACCGATTTCCCAGAGCATCAGGTGATCGTGGATCTCAACGGTTCTCTCTTTGAGTGGGTGATAGAGAATCTATGCAAGAATGCTGTGGATGCCATGAGCGGCGAGCAAGGAATTATCACGCTGAAGGTAGAGGAGTCCGACACGTGGGTATACTTAGATGTGAGTGACACGGGTAAAGGTATTCGCAAACGTAATATAAATAATGTGTTCCGTCCTGGCTTCACCACAAAGAAGCGAGGGTGGGGATTGGGACTCAGCCTTGCCAAGCGAATCGTGGAGGAATATCATCATGGGCGCATCTATGTCAAGGAGTCGGAGGTAGGTAAGGGAACGACTTTTCGGATAGAATTGCGTAAGTGCCATGCATAGCCGTTGTTATCATCCCTCTTTTAAGAAAGTTTTTGCAGATTAATTTGACGCTATCAAAAAAAAGTAGTAACTTTGCACACCAAATGTGATATGTCTGTTTGTGATATGTCTAATTTAGAGCAGTTTAAGATAGACCTGGAAGGCTTGTCGGAAGGTGACAATGTCTTTGACTTCGATTTGAGCGACCCCTACTTTGAGGCTATTCAGGCCCCGGCAGTAAAGCATGGTCGTGTGCATTCCTCGTTGACAATACGTCGTACGGGGGGCGTGTTCTATTTGGATTTTCACACAGACGGCTTTGTCATTGTTCCTTGCGATCTCTGCTTGGAAGATATGGAGCAGCCCATAGAGAGCGATGACCATCTGGTGGCAAAGTTTGGAGAAGACTATTCGGAGGATGACGACCTCGTCACGGTCAGAGAAGACAACGCTATTCTCGACGTGTCGTGGTTCATCTATGAATTTATCGAGCTCAGTATTCCACTCAGGCATGTGCATGCACCTGGAAAATGCGACCCTGCCATGATGAAGATTCTGAAAAAACATTCGGCCGCCCGAAGCGGTGATGAGGATACGGAGCCTATGGATTCCCGATGGGCAGCATTGAAAAAGATAAAAGATAAAAATTAAAGATTAAACAATTATGGCACATCCTAAAAGAAGACAGTCTAAGACTCGTACACTCAAGCGTAGAACTCACGATAAGGCAGTAGCCCCCACATTGGCAGTATGCCCTAACTGCGGCGCTTACTATGTCTATCACACCGTTTGCCCGACATGCGGTTACTATCGTGGCAAGGTCGCTATCGTTAAGGAAGCAGCTGAGTAATGGGAAAGATTAACGCGATAATCACAGGTGTTGGCGGCTACGTGCCCGACTATGTCCTCACCAACGAGGAACTGTCGCGCATGGTAGATACCAGCGATGAGTGGATTACTACGCGTGTCGGCATCAAAGAGCGCCGTATCCTCACTGAGGAAGGCCTTGGATCAAGCTATATGGGGCGTAAAGCTGCCAAGCAGCTGCTCCGTAAAACAGGCGTAGATCCAGATACCATTGATGCACTCATCGTCTCGACAACGACTCCTGACTATCCTTTCCCCTCTACGGCAAGCATCATCTTGGGTAAGCTGGGACTGAAAAACGCTTTCGCCTTTGATATGTCCTGTGCCTGCTGTGGCTTTATCTATGCCCTTGAGCAGGCTTGCTCGATGATTCAGAGCGGCCGTTACAAAAAGATCATTGTGGTATCTGCCGAGAAGATGTCGTCGATAGTCGACTATACCGACCGACAGACCTGTGTGCTCTTTGGTGACGGTGCCGGTGCAGTGCTCGTGGAGGCAACTGAGGAAGAGGGCGTCGGCTTCCAAGAATCGTTCTTGCGTACCGACGGTGCAGGCCTGCCCTTCCTTCACATGAAGGCCGGCGGCAGCGTATGCCCTCCCTCGCATTTCACAGTGGACCATCGTCTGCATTATATCTATCAGGAGGGACGTAACGTGTTCCGCTATGCCGTGACGGATATGAGCGATGATGTGGACTACATCATGAAACACAATGGTCTGACGGCTGATGACGTGGACTGGGTGATCCCGCACGAGGCAAATCTGCGTATCATCGATGCAGTGGCCAAGCGCGCTGATCTGCCGATTGAAAAAGTGATGATCAACATCGACCACTACGGCAATACCAGTTCCGCTACCATTCCTTTGGCTATGTGGGACAATGAGGCTAAACTGAAGAAGGGAGATAACGTCATCCTCACAGCTTTCGGAGCCGGATTTGTTCATGGAGCTATGTATCTGAAATGGGCTTACGATGGTGCTGCCGCAACAGCGGACAAAAAGTAAATCGTGAGATCTTTCATTCATAACAACAGAAAAACGCATCCTTCTTGTTATAGTAAGAATGCGTTTTTTTGTTTGTTGATATTGTATGTTTAATTAAAAGTACTTATGCATAAGGCCGGTTTTGTAAATATCGTAGGAAACCCCAATGTTGGTAAGTCCACCCTGATGAACCAACTTGTCGGTGAGAAGATCAGTATCGCCACGTTTAAAGCGCAGACGACCCGTCATCGCATCATGGGTATCGTCAATAAGCCCAACATGCAGATTGTCTTCTCTGACACTCCCGGTGTGTTGAAACCTAATTATAAAATGCAGGAGATGATGCTGGCATTCTCTGAGTCTGCCTTGGCAGATGCCGACATCCTGCTCTATGTCACAGATGTGGTGGAGAGCCCGGAAAAGAATCTCGACTTTCTGGGAAAAGTCAGGGAGATGAAGATCCCTGTGCTGTTGCTGATCAACAAGATCGACGAGACCGACCAACAGCATCTCGGAGACATTGTGGAGAAATGGCATGGTCTGTTGCCCAATGCTGAAATTCTGCCGATCTCGGCTCAGAACAAGTTTGGCATAGACATGCTCATGAAACGTATCGAAGAGCTGTTGCCCGAGAGCCCTGCTTATTTTGACAAGGACCAGCTGACCGACAAGCCGGCAAAGTTCTTTGTCTCAGAGATCATCCGCGAGAAGATCCTGCGCTATTACGACAAGGAGATACCTTATTCCGTGGAGGTTGTCGTGGAGCGCTTCAAGGAAGACGAGCATCACATCCATATCAATGCGGTCATCTATGTGGAGCGTGACTCACAGAAAGGCATCATCATCGGACATCAGGGCGCAGCCTTGAAGAAGGTGTCGTCGGAAGCTCGCAAGAGCCTTGAGAAGTTCTTTGGAAAGGCGATCTACTTGGAGACCTTCGTCAAAGTCGACAAGGACTGGCGCAACTCTCAACGAGAACTTGACCACTTCGGGTACAACCCGCAATAAGAATGTTGAATGTTGAGTGTTGAGTGTTTTGAATGTTGACTTGAGCGATGAGCAATGAGGGTGTGGATCCATTCAACATTTATCATTCAACACTCAACACTGCAAAAAATCCCCTGACTGTATGGCAGGGTGCACTCTCCTTTGGGAGGGCCGAAGAATGTTAAACTTCAGAAATCAAACAACGAAATGGCAAATTTAGTAGCTATTGTAGGACGCCCGAATGTGGGAAAGTCCACACTTTTTAATCGTATGACCCAAAGCCGCAGGGCTATTGTAAGTGATGTGGCCGGTACCACGCGTGACCGTCAGTATGGCAAGTGCAGTTGGAACGGCAAAGAGTTTTCCGTCGTAGATACGGGCGGCTGGGTCGTGAAATCAGATGATATCTTTGAGGATGCCATCCGCCAGCAGGTGAAGGTCGCTACAGAGGAGGCTGACTTGGTACTCTTCCTGGTGGATGTGGAGACAGGCGTAACAGACTGGGATGAGGATGTAGCCATGATCCTGCGCCGTGCCAAGCTGCCGGTTATCCTTGTGGCAAATAAGGTTGACAATAGCGGCAACGCTTACGAGGCCGCTGAGTTCTATCGACTCGGATTGGGAGATCCCGTCTGCGTCAGTGCGGCCACGGGTGGCGGTACGGGTGATCTGCTCGACTTGATACTGACCAAACTGCCAAACAATGTCGATGAAGCACCCGAGGAGAATATCCCGCGCTTCGCTGTCGTCGGTCGCCCTAATGCCGGTAAGTCGAGCTTGATCAATGCCTTTATCGGTGAGGAACGCAATATCGTCACAGATATCGCCGGTACCACGCGTGACAGCATCTATACACGCTATACCAAATTTGGCTTCGACTTCTATCTCGTCGACACCGCCGGCATACGCCGTAAGAATAAGGTAAGCGAAGACTTGGAGTTCTATAGCGTCATGCGCAGCATCCGTGCTATTGAGAACAGTGATGTCTGCATCCTGATGATTGATGCCACACGAGGCATTGAGGCACAGGATATGAACATCTTCCAGTTGATACAAAAGAACAACAAGAGTCTGGTTGTAGTGGTCAACAAGTGGGACTTGGTGGAGGACAAGAGTCAGAAGGCCATCGATACCTTCAAGAATGCCATTCACAACCGTATGGCTCCCTTCGTTGATTTCCCCATCATCTTTGCTTCCGCACTGACTAAACAGCGTATTTTCAAGGTGTTGGAAACCGCTAAGCAGGTCTATCTCAACCGTGAGACACGTATCGGTACGACGAAACTCAATGAGGTGATGCTGCCGATCATCGAGCAGACACCGCCACCTTCTACAAAAGGAAAGTATATCAAGATCAAGTATTGCTCGCAGTTGCCCAACACGCAGATACCCTCTTTCGTGTTCTATGCCAACCTCCCGCAATATATCAAGGAGCCCTATCGTCGTTTCCTGGAGAATAAAATCCGTGAGAACTGGTCGATGCATGGTTGTCCGATCAATGTGTTTATCCGTCAGAAGTAAGATGCAGAGAATATGGCGATATGTGGCGTTGGCCGCTATCTTGTCCTTGCCTATGGCATGCAAGAAAGCCCCGACGCCCTCCGAGATAGCCGCACATGCTGCTAAGGGCTATTACGACCAGCTGTTGGCTGGGAAGTATGAGGATTTTGTGGCTGGCACATACATGCCCTATAAGATTCCGGACAGCTATCGCAGACAATTGGTAGACAATGCCCGGATGTTTGTGGCTCAGCAGGAACAAGAGCATCGTGGCATCAAGAAGGTAAAGATTCTCGATGCCAAGGCAGATACGCTCAAGCATGTGGCAAATGTGTATTTGATATTTGAATACGGAGACAGCACGCACGAAGAAGTATGTGTGCCGATGGTAGAGAAGAAAGGCGTGTGGTACACACGCTGACGCTTCTCATCATGTAGATAATATAGAATAGGAAACGCTTCCTCTCACAATGGAGAAGAAGCGTTTTTTTATGCTGTTGAGTGATCTAAGCGTTCTCTTCTTCCTGCATCTCTACCTTCTTCACCTTACGGAACAGATCGCTGGCAAAGACCAGGTCATTGAGTTTCTTGTTGGTGGAACTGATGACTTGGTCTTTGTTGCCTTGCCACTCCTTATGTCCTTTGTAGATGAAGACGATGTTCTCGCCGATACCCATGACCGAGTTCATGTCATGCGTGTTGATAATCGTCGTCATCTGATAGTCTTTGGTGATTTCAGACAGTAGTTTGTCGATGACCAGTGAGGTCTTCGGATCCAAGCCTGAGTTGGGTTCGTCGCAGAAGAGATACTTCGGATTGAGCACGATGGCACGCGCAATGGCCACGCGCTTCTGCATACCACCGGAAATCTCGTCGGGGTATTTGTTGCGGGCGTCCAGAAGGTTGACACGCTCCAGACACTCCTGTGCTCTTTTGGCACGCTCACGGAAGGTCATATTGGAGAACATGTCCAAAGGAAACTGCACGTTCTCTTGTACAGTCAAAGAGTCGAAGAGGGCAGCTCCTTGGAAAATCATTCCCATCTCGCGCCGCATCAGCACTTTTTCTTTCTTCGTCATCGCCGTGAAGTCGCGCCCGTCGTAGAGGATTTGGCCTTGTGTCGGCTCAAGCAGTCCTACGATATTTTTCATCAGCACTGTCTTTCCGGAACCACTCTGTCCGATGATGAGATTGGTCTTGCCCGTCTCAAAGACAGCGCTGATGTTGTCGAGAACGGTCTTGTCCTCAAAGCATTTCGTTAGATTTTTGACTTCTATCATAGCTTAACTCAGTAATTGCGTAAGGAAAACGTCGGAGAAGAGGATGAGCACGCTGCTGCATACGACGGCATCGGTGGAAGCCTTGCCCACCTCGACGGAGCCACCCTCCACCGTGTAGCCGAAATAGGACGACACGCTGGAGATGATAAAGGCGAAGAACAGACTCTTGATGATACTCATCCACATAAACCAGGGATTGAAAGCGTGGTGCATGCCGGCGGTGAGATCGTCGGGCGACATCATGTGTCCGATGAATGCTGTGGCGTAAGCACCGATGATGCCCATGGCTGAAGAGAAGATCACCAGGAAAGGCATGATGGTCACCAAGCCGAGGATCTTCGGCAAGATCAGATAGTTGGCCGAGTTCACGCCCATGATATCCAGCGCGTCGATTTGTTGTGTGACGCGCATGGTGCCCAATTCTGAGGCGATATTGGATCCTACCTTACCGGAGAGTATCAGACACATGATGGAAGAAGAGAACTCCAAGAGCATGATCTCACGCGTGGTGTAGCCGGTTGTCCAATGCGGCATCCACGGGCTGGAGATGTTTACCTTCATCTGGATACAGATGACCGCACCGATGAAGAAGCTGATCATCAGCACGATGGCGATGGAGTCGACTCCCAACTGAGACATCTCTTTTACATAGCGCTTCATAAACATGCGCATGCGTTCCGGACGCGCAAAGGTGCGCCCCATCAGGATGAGGTAACGTCCGAAAGTGGTGAGATAACGATGAAGCAACTTCAATAAAAGCATGGGCTATAACCTATTTGATGATGCAAAAGTAACCAAAATCCCATAAAAAACTGCAATAAACAGAAGAGTTTTTGTTTTTATCAATGTTATTAGGTGTTTTTTTAGTATTTTTGCATTCAAAACTATTATCATGGACGAAACGTTACAAGCACCTGTACAGCAGGATATGGAAGATCAGCAACCATTGAAGACTGTTGAGGGAACAGCGGCCGAAGAGGTTGCTCAGCCTGAGACACGACCCGATGTGGAGCACATGACTCCCGAGGAAGTGGATAAGTTGCTCATGAGCAAGTTGAAACATAAGGAGCTGCATGCTGAGGGCCTGGTCAAGCGCTATGGCAAACGTACTGTGGCAGATCATGTCACGTTTAACGTCAAACAGGGTGAGATCGTCGGGTTGCTCGGGCCTAACGGTGCGGGTAAGACGACTTCTTTCTATATGACGACGGGATTGGTCGTGCCCAACGAGGGACATGTCTTCATCGATGATAAGGAGATCACGAAGTTTCCTGTCTATAAGCGTGCCCGTGCCGGTATCGGATACTTGCCGCAGGAGGCCAGCGTGTTCCGCAAGCTCAGCGTGGAAGACAATATCATGGCGGTACTGGAGATGACAAAACTGTCACACCAGGAACAACTCGACAAATTGGAAAGTCTGATCAGCGAGTTCCGACTCAACAAGGTGAGGAAGAACAAGGGTGACCGTCTCTCCGGTGGTGAGCGCCGACGTACGGAGATCGCCCGCTGTCTGGCTATCGACCCGAAGTTCATTATGCTCGATGAGCCTTTTGCCGGTGTCGACCCCATTGCCGTGGAAGACATCCAGCATATCGTGTGGCGACTGAAATACCGCAATATCGGCATCCTCATTACTGACCACAACGTGCAGGAGACTTTGTCCATCACCGACCGTGCCTATTTGCTCTTTGAGGGACGCATCCTCTTCCAAGGATTGCCCGAGGAATTGGCAGCTAACAAAGTCGTGAGAAAGAACTATCTGAGCGACAACTTTGTCTACCGCAAGTTCCTGTCCAATGAGGAGGATAGAGCCTTTGCCGCCCAATCCCGAAAGTCTTTGCTTGCAGAAGTTTATGGCGGATAGATGATGGTTAAAAAAACAAATTTTTCCACCTTAATATTAGGTAGATTGGTAAAATATGCGTAATTTTGCCGATCAATATGGCTTTTGTCGCTTGACGGGCGATAAGAGTCTGCCGTTTCCTTACGGAGATAAATCATAAACAATATAAACCAAAGATGAAAGTTTCATTTGAAAATCCCGACAAGGTCAACGGACTGTTGACCATCACTGTCGAAGAAGATGACTACAAAAACGATGTCGAGAAGGAGCTCAAGGAGTACCGCAAAAGAGCTAATATCCCCGGCTTCCGCCCTGGAAAGGCTCCTATGGGCATGATCAAGCGTCAGTTTGAGCCCAGCGCCAAGATGGATGCTATCAACAAGGTGCTCAACGATGAACTTCAGAAGTATATTGCTGACAATAAAATTCAGATGCTCGGTGAGCCTCTGGCCTCTGACAAGCAGGAACCTCAGGATCTGGAGAAACCGGCTCCTTATACTTTCATGTTCGACATCGCCGTCGCTCCTGAGTTCAATATCGAGCTGAGCGACAAGGATACTGTCGACTATTACGAGATCACTGTTGACGACGCTCTTGTTGACAAGCAGGTGGATATGTTTGCCAACCGTCTTGGTGGATACGTTGATGTCGAGGACTATCAGGAAAACGATATGCTCAAGGGCGACATCCGCGAGCTGGACGAGAAGGACAACACCAAGGAAGGTGGTCTGACCATCGAGGCTGCTGTGCTGATGCCTAACTATCTGAAGAACGACGATCAGAAGAAACTCTTTGAGGGTGCTAAGAAAGGTGACATCATCACCTTCAATCCTTCTAAGGCATACGACAGCAATGAGGTACAGATCTCTTCTCTGCTGAAGATCGAGAAGGATCAGGTTGCCAACTATAAGGGTGATTTCAGTTTCCAGGTGACTGGCATTCAGCGCTTCCAGAAGCACGCTGTGGATCAGGAACTCTTCGACCAGACCTTCGGCAAGGATGCTGTTAAGGACGAGAAGGAGTTCCGTGATAAGATCAGCGAGGGACTCAAGGAGCAACTCGTTCGCGACAGTGATTATAAGTTCCTGCTCGATGTCCGCAAGTATGCTGAGGACAAGATCGGTCAGCTGACCTATCCCGATGCTCTTCTGAAGCGTGTCATGAAGCAGGGCAGCAAGGAGAAGGACGAGAAGAAGCTCAACGAGATGATCGACAAGAACTATGAGGCAAGTCTTAAGGAGCTCAACTGGAGTCTGATTCGCAACAAACTCTCTGAGCAGACTGGCATCAAGGTAGATGATGACGATGTCAAGGAAGCTGCCCGTGAGACCGCTCGCATCCAGTTCGCTCAGTATGGCATGAGTAACGTTCCTGAAGAGTATATCAACAACTACGCGGATGAGCTCCTCAAGAAGCGTGAGAATGCACAGGGCTTTGTGGATCGTGCCATTGACGTGAAGCTCTCTGACGCTCTGAAGAAAGTCGTCAAACTGAACAAGAAAGAGATCAGCCTTGATGATTTCAACAAGATGATGGGCGAGTAAAATAAGATTTTAATAAAAAATAATCTCTTGATTGAAGAGGTTACCAGCTTTTTTTATTATCTTTGTGTAATCAACACGAAGAATAGGTTTGAAACCGGTAAAAAGAGCTGATAACCTCTTTTCTCGTATTTGACTATTAACATTGAATATATTAAGGAAATCGAATGAACAACGACTTTAGAAAATTTGCCATGGGGCATTTAGGCATGAACGGGCTGGCCTTGGATGATGTGATCAAGGCGCAACAACAATATCTCAATCCGTATATCCTCGAAGAGCGTCAACTCAATGTCACGCAGATGGATGTCTTTTCGCGACTGATGATGGACCGCATCATCTTCTTGGGAACAGAGATCGACGACTATACGGCCAATACGCTTCAGGCTCAGTTGCTCTACCTCGACTCTGTTGACAATGGCAAGGATATCTCCATCTATGTCAACTCTCCTGGTGGTAGCGTGACAGCAGGACTGGGTATCTACGACACCATGCAGTTTATCTCCAGCGATGTGGCAACGATCTGTACGGGTATGGCTGCCTCTATGGCTGCTGTGTTGCTTGTTTCTGGTACAGAGGGCAAGCGCTCTGCACTGCCTCATAGCCGTGTGATGATCCATCAGCCTCTGGGCGGTGTACAAGGACAGGCTTCGGATATCGAGATAGAGGCCCGTGAGATTCAAAAGTTCAAGAAAGAGCTCTATACCATCATCTCCAATCACTCTCACCAGCCTTACGAGAAGGTGTGGAAAGACAGTGACCGTAATTATTGGATGACCGCCGAGGAGGCTAAGGAGTATGGTATGATCGATACGGTGTTAACAAGAAAGCAATAATCTTAGTAGTTAGGAGGAATAAGAAAACATGCCGAAAAAAGTATGTAGCTTCTGTGGTCGTGACGAATCACAGGTAAAATTGCTCATCACAGGACTCAACGGTTATATCTGTGAGGATTGTGCTGTGCAGGCTTACAAGATAGTTAAGGATACCGGCGTACTCGGCAATGTGGACGAGGAGGCTAGCGCAAAGTCTAATGAGATTTTCCGCAAGAAAGCTCGTATCCCTAAGCCAAAAGAGATCAAGAAATATCTCGACGAGTATGTCATTGGACAAGACGAAGCCAAACGCTATCTGTCTGTGGCTGTGTATAATCACTACAAGCGTCTGCTCCAGCCGTCGGATGATGATGGCGTGGAGATTGAGAAGAGCAATATTATCATGGTAGGCTCTACGGGTACGGGTAAGACTTTGTTGGCCCGCACCATTGCCAAACTGCTCGATGTGCCTTTCACCATTGTCGACGCTACGGTGTTTACCGAGGCTGGCTACGTCGGTGAGGATGTGGAGAGCATTCTGAGCCGTCTGCTTCAGGTGGCCAACTATGATGTGGCTGCTGCTGAGCGGGGTATCGTCTTCATTGACGAGATTGACAAGATTGCTCGCAAAGGCGACAACCCCAGCATCACACGTGATGTCAGTGGCGAGGGTGTGCAGCAGGGCTTGCTGAAGCTCTTGGAAGGAACTATGGTCAACGTACCTCCAAAGGGTGGACGTAAGCATCCTGATCAGGACTATGTGCATGTCAACACCAAGAATATTCTATTTGTTTGTGGTGGTGCCTTCGATGGCATTGAGCGCAAGGTCGCTCAGCGACTCAACACGCATACGGTAGGATACAATTCTGTACAGAACGCTCGCCATATCGACCGCGACGATCTGATGAAGTATATCCTTCCGCAGGACTTGAAGTCGTTTGGCTTGATACCAGAGCTGATCGGTCGTCTGCCGGTGCTGACCTATCTCAATCCTTTGGACCGTGATGCTCTGCGTCGTATATTGGTAGAACCGAAGAACTCTATTGTCAAGCAGTATATCAAACTGTTTGAGATGGATCACATCACGCTGACCTTCACTGAGGAAGCTCTTGACTTCATCGTGGACAAGGCCGTAGAGTATAAGCTTGGTGCGCGTGGCTTGCGCTCTATCGTTGAAGAGGTGATGATGGATGCAATGTTTGACGTACCGTCAAGACGCATCAAGAAGTTTGAGGTGACGCTTGACTATGCCAAACAACAATTGGATAAGGCTCATCTGCAGCGGCTCGAATCGGCTTAACCGGCTTGCAGAGGCGTAGAAAATAATGGTAGAGGCCGTGGATGCGGCTCTCTGCATATCCCATTATGAAAAAGAATCATCTAAGGAGCATGCAATGACTAAAGAAGTGGACTTGACTCAAGCATTGAAGAAGTACTTCGGCTTTGATCATTTCAAGGGAGACCAAGAAGCGATCATCCGTAATCTCATGGCGGGAAACAACACCTTTGTGTTGATGCCTACCGGTGGGGGCAAGAGTCTGTGCTATCAGCTGCCGTCGCTAATCATGGATGGAACGGCTATTGTCGTGTCGCCTCTGATTGCATTGATGAAAAATCAGGTCGATGTCATCAATGGCCTGACTGAGGAAGACGGTCTGGCCCACTTCCTTAACTCTTCGCTCAACCGTGCGGCCATAAACCGTGTGATGGATGACGTGCACAGCGGGCTCACGAAGTTGTTGTATGTGGCTCCTGAATCTCTTAATAAAGAGGAGAATCTTGAGTTCTTCTCTTCTTTCCATATTTCTTTCTATGCTATCGATGAGGCTCACTGTATCTCGGAGTGGGGACATGACTTCCGTCCCGAGTACCGCAATATACGGCCTACCATCAATCGCATTGCCGAGATACAGCACGTTGACTCGGTACCTGTCATCGCATTGACGGCAACAGCTACGGACAAGGTGCGGTCGGACATCAAGAAGAGTCTCGGCATCCTCGATGCGGAGGAGTTCCGCAGTTCCTTCAACCGTTCTAACCTCTACTATGAGGTGCGGCAGAAGATCAGCGAGGAAGATACCGACAGCCAGATCATCCGGTTTATCAAGCAGCATCCCGGCAAGAGCGGCATCATCTATTGTCTCTCGCGTAAGAAGGTGGAAGAGTTGGCCAAGAAACTTCAGATCAATGGCTTCAAGGCAGCGCCTTACCATGCAGGCCTGGACTCAGAGTTGCGCACAAAGACGCAGGACGATTTCTTGAAGGAAGAGATCGATGTCATCGTGGCGACCATAGCCTTTGGCATGGGTATTGACAAGCCCGATGTGCGCTTTGTCATCCATTATGACATTCCCAAGAGTCTTGAAGGCTATTATCAAGAAACGGGCAGAGCCGGACGTGACGGCGGTGAGGGCATCTGTATCGCTTTCTATTCTCCTAAGGACTTGAAGAAACTCGAGAAGTTCATGGAGAACAAAGATATCAATGAAAAGGAGATAGGCTATCAGCTCCTCCAGGAGACCAAGGCTTACGCCGAGTCTTCGGTATGCCGCCGCAAGATGTTGCTTCACTATTTCGGTGAGGAATATCAGCAGGACAACTGTGGCAATTGCGACAACTGCCTGCATCCGCAGAAACAGTTCGAGGCTACTGATGCATTGCTCATCGTCCTCAATGCCATCAAGGCAGTGAAGGAAAACTTCGATCAGGCTTATATCACTGACTTCGTCAAAGGTCGTGCTACGGACAATATCGTGCGCCATGGCCACAACAAACTGCCGGAGTTCGGTACTGGAGCCAAACTCAATGAGGAGGATTCTACCATTTGGAATCCTGTCATCCGTCAGGCAATGATTTCACATTATATTCGTAAGGATGTGGAGAACTTTGGGCTGTTGAAACTGACTCCTGAGGGCAGGATATTTATCAAGAGTCCGAAACCGTTCTTTGCTGTTCATGACCGGGAGTACGACGACGTGGAGGAGAATGCCGAAGGAGGTGTGAGCGCACTCGACCAGGAGTTGCTCGGCTTGCTGAAGGGGCTGCGCAAGGATGTGGCCCGCAGGCATAATCTCCCGCCTTATGTAATCTTCCAGGATATCTCACTTTCTCAGATGGCGACGAGCTATCCCGTCTGCTTGGAAGAACTGCAACAGATACAAGGCGTAGGGCAGGGTAAGGCACATAAATATGGTAAGCCTTTCGTGGATCTTATCAAGAAATATTGTGAGGACAACGACATCCAGCGGGTGGACATGATGCGTGTCATCAGCCTGCCCAAAAAGTCGATGAAGAAGTTAAAGATCATCGAACTCATCGACCGTCGTGTGCCGTTGGATGAGATCGCCTCAATGCAGGGGGGCGGTTTCGATGATCTGATCGACGATATCGAGTCCATTGTCAATAGCGGCATGAAGGTAGACATCAGCTATTACCTCGATGACGAGGATGTCATTGACCCTGATGAGGTGGATGACATCTATGACTATTTCCGCAATAGTGACAGCGGTGATGTCAACCCAGCTATTGATGAATGTGAAATTTATGACGATGACGGAGGCCTTACCGCAGAGGAGAAAGTGCGCTTAGTATTGATCAAATTCCTTTCTGAGCAGGCCAACTGATCTCCTTGTCGCTGTTAAATAGCATTAAAGGCTAAAGAAATGGAGGCGCTCATCCTCTCCAATCGGAAAAAAATGAGTATATTTGCACGCAATAAATTTCTAAAATTCGTTTTATGTCATCATTTGTTGCAGATAAGATTGTGATGGACGGACTCACATTTGATGATGTCCTGCTGATTCCTGCTTATTCAGAAGTGCTTCCTAAGGAAGTGTCGTTGAGAACCAAGTTTTCACGTCACATAGAACTCAACGTTCCGTTTGTCACGGCCGCTATGGACACGGTGACCGAGTCGTCGATGGCCATTGCCATCGCGCGTGAGGGCGGTATCGGTGTTATCCATAAGAATATGTCTATTGAGGAGCAGGCTCGTCAGGTAGCTATCGTCAAACGTGCTGAGAATGGTATGATCTATGATCCGATTACCATTCGTCGCGGGCGTACTGTCAAGGATGCTTTGGATATGATGCATGACTATCATATCGGTGGCATTCCTGTGGTTGATGAGGAAAACCATCTTGTGGGTATCGTCACTAACCGTGACCTTCGTTTCGAGCGTCATATGGATAAGCTCGTCGACGATGTGATGACATCAGAGAATTTGGTTACTACACATCAGCGCACAGACCTGTCTGCTGCCGCTCAGATTCTTCAGGAAAATAAAATTGAGAAACTCCCCGTGGTTGACAATGCCAACCATCTCGTGGGCTTGATTACTTATAAAGATATTACGAAAGCCAAGGATAAGCCGATGGCCTGCAAGGATGACAAGGGTCGTCTGCGCGTTGCTGCCGGTGTCGGTGTCACTGTTGATACGCTCGACCGTGCACAGGCCTTGGTAGAGGCCGGCGTCGATGCCATTGTCATCGATACCGCTCATGGCCACTCAAGGGGTGTGGTTGGCAAGCTCCATGACGTGAAGGCTGCCTTCCCCAACTTGGATGTTATCGTCGGCAATATCGCTACCGGCGAGGCTGCCAAGTATCTTGTCGACAACGGCGCCGACGCTGTCAAGGTGGGTATCGGTCCTGGCTCTATCTGCACTACGCGTGTCGTTGCCGGTGTCGGTGTACCTCAGTTGAGTGCCGTCTATGATGTCTACTCTGCATTGAAAGGTACCGATGTACCATTGATCGCTGACGGTGGTCTGCGCTATTCCGGTGACATCGTCAAGGCATTGGCTGCCGGTGGCAGTTGCGTCATGATTGGTTCACTCGTTGCAGGTACCGAGGAGAGTCCGGGTGAGACCATCATCTTCAACGGACGTAAGTTCAAGAGCTACCGTGGTATGGGTTCTTTGGAAGCTATGGAGCAGAAGAACGGTTCACGTGACCGTTATTTCCAAAACGATGTCCGTGATGCCAAGAAGCTTGTACCGGAGGGTATCGCCGGCCGTGTACCTTATAAGGGTACCGTTCAGGAGGTTATCTACCAGCTCGTCGGTGGTCTGCGCTCTGGCATGGGCTATTGCGGTGCTGTCGACATTGAACGTCTGCACGACGCTAAGTTCACCCGTATCACCAATGCTGGCGTACTCGAGAGCCATCCACACGATATTACGATCACAAGTGAAGCTCCGAACTACTCGCGTCCCGAGTAATCATTTCTTTGCATGAACAAATTATTCTATAGGAAACATGTGATAGTGGGCGCCATGCTTTTGTGTGGCACCCTCTCTTTTGCTCAGAGCGACGATCCTGTCATCATGACCATCAATGGTCATCCGGTTCTTCGCTCTGAGTTTGCGTATTCTTATAAAAAAAACAATACCAATGGCGTCCTCGACCGTAAGAGCGTACGCGACTACGTGCCGCTGTTTATCAACTATAAATTGAAGGTGGAGGCCGCCAAGGATGCGCATCTCGACACGCTGTCGTCCTACAAGAAGGAGTTTGCAGGTTATCGCGACCAGCAGATCCGTCCGGCAATGATTGACAGTGCGGACATTGAAGCAGAGGCCAGAAAGATCTATGAGGAGACTCGTCAGCGCATAGACGATAATGGCGGCATGGTGCGCGTCTCGCATATCCTTATCGCCATGAAGCAAAAGGCTACACCCGATGAGGAGAAGGCTGCTAAACAACGTATCGACTCAGTTTATACCGCTTTGCAGCATGGAGCGGGCTTCGCTGCGTTGGCCCGTGAAGTGTCTCAAGATCCGGGTTCCGCCAGTGAGGGAGGGCAGCTGCCCTGGATAGTCAAGGGTCAGACCTTTCAGGAATTTGAAGATCAGGTGTGGAGTCTTAAAGATGGTCAGCTGAGCAAGCCTTTCCTTTCGCCAGCCGGTTGGCATATAGTCTTAAGACAAGGCCATCAGAACTTTTATTCTTACGACAGTCAGCGGTCGGACATTCTGCGATTCATCGACCAGCGTAACCTGCGTGAGCAGATCATAGATCAGAAGCTCGACACACTGGCCAAGCAACGCCATACCACTCCCAGCGCTGTGTTGGCGGCCAAACGGGAAGAGATGGAGAAGCAAGATCCCAACCTGAAGTATCTCATCCAAGAATACCACGACGGGCTGTTGCTCTTTGCTATCGCCGACAGTACGGTATGGCAGAAAGCCAAGAACGACGAAGCCGGTTTGGTGGAGTATTTTCGCAAAAATCGTAAACGCTACCGTTGGGATGCGCCTCGCTTCAAGGGTATTGCCTACTGCACGCGTGCGCAGAAAGATATAGATAAGGTGAAGAAAACCGTGAAGCGTTTGCCGTTCAGCCAGTGGGCAGAGAAGCTTCGCGCTACTTTCAATGCCGACTCCGTGCTTCGCATCCGTGTGGAGAAAGGTATCTTCCGCATGGGTGACAACGCTTTGGTGGACAAAGAAGTCTTTGGTAAAGACACGATTGCCAAGCCTGTCAAGGATTATCCCTATATGGCCGTCTACGGCAAGAAGCTCAAAGCACCCAAAGAGATGGACGATGTGCGTGAACTCGTCGTGGCTGATTATCAAGATGCCTTGGAAAAGGAATGGGTAGAGCAGCTGCGCCGCAAGTATCCCGTCACAGTCAATGAGGCTGTCGTCGACACGGTCAAGTAAGAAACAGATCAGAAATAGCAACATGAAAATAAGCAATAAGCGTCATATCCCCTTTGTCGCAGCACTCTTGTTGGCTGCGGCTTCTCTTTCGGCCATGACCACCGTTCCCGGCTTGCCGGGTTCTCTGGGTCGTGTGGCTTCAGATTCTATGTCACATGACAGTACGGCCAAAGAAGAAACTCCGATTCCCGAGAGCAGTGTCATCGACGAAGTCGTGTGGGTGGTGGGCGACGAGCCTATCCTCAAGTCCGATGTCGAGATGATGCGTATGCAGGGGCAGCAGGAAGGGATGACGTGGGGCGGCAATCCCGACTGCGCCATTCCCGAACAGCTCGCCGTGCAGAAGCTCTTCCTCCATCAGGCTGAGATAGACTCCATTGATGTCAGTGAGTCAGAGATCGCCGCCGGTGTGCAGCAGCAGCTCAATCGCTGGATAGAGATCGCGGGCAGTCAGGAGAAACTCGAAGAGTATCGCAAGGAGTCCATCAACGAGATCCGCAGCGACATGCACGATGAGTTCAAGAACCAGCAGCTCATCCAGAAGATGAAACAGAAACTTGTCGAGGACGTGAAGGTCTCACCGGCCGACGTGCGTAGCTATTTCCGCAATGTCCCAAAGGACAGCTTGCCTTACGTGCCTACTGAGGTAGAGGTAGAGGTGATACAGGTTTCTCCGAAGATCAAGCAGAGTGAGATCAACCGAGTTAAGGACGAGCTTCGCGGATATACCGAGCGAGTCAACAATGGTGAAACGAGTTTTTCCACGCTGGCCCGCCTCTATTCCGAGGATCCGGGGTCAGCCCGTCAGGGTGGTGAGCTGGGCTTCATGGGTCGTGGTATGCTGGATCCCGCCTTCGCTCAGGTGGCTTTCAACCTGACCGATCCTAAAAAGGTGTCTAAGATCGTGGAGTCGGAATTCGGCTATCATATCATTCAGCTCATCGACAAACGCGGTGATAAGATCAATGTACGCCACATTCTGCTCAGACCTAAAGTGTCGCAAGACGAGATCGAAGCAGCTGAGCAGCGTCTTGACTCTATCCGCAACGACATCCTTGCCAACAAGTTCACCTTCGAGTCCGGTGCCTCTTATATCTCTGATGATAAAGACACCAAGAACAATCAGGGTCTTATGTCTAATAGCACCGCCGACGGCATGACCTCGCGTTTCCAAATGAAGGAGCTGCCCACGGAGATCGCAAGAGTCGTCGACACGATGAAGGTAGGAGAGATCTCCGCGCCCTTCACACGTATCAATAATAAGAACAAGACGGTCGCTTGCATTATCAAACTCAAGAGTCGGGTGGAAGGACACCGTGCTACCATTACGGAGGATTTCCAGGTGATGAAGGATGTCGTCCTGGCCAAGGAGCGAGAGAAGGTGCTCAATGACTGGGTCGTCGACAAGATCAAGCATACCTATGTCAGGGTCAACGACCGCTATAAAGATTGTAAATTTCAGTATCAGGGATGGATCAGATGACGTTCCGCAGATTTTTCCAACACTTATCATATAGGCATGGAGCCGTTTCTCTTACGGCTCTATGCCTCTTTGCACTTTGTATGCTGACCGCTTTCGCTGCTCCCCGCAAGCGCAAGGCAGTGGACAATAGGGTTTATCTCGTACATGCCGATGAGTTGAAGTTCGACATGTATGGGCCTAACCCCGACGCTCAGATCGTCAAGGGACACGTCCACTTTCTTCACCGGGGGGCCACGCTGACCTGCGACTCGGCTTACTTCTACCAGACCACAAACTCTGTGCGTGCCATGGGACACGTGCATTTTCGTCAGCCACAGGACAATATCACGCTCACCTGTCAGCGCGCGTGGTACGATGGTGAGGAGCAGCTTCTGGAGGCCCGCAACGATGTCGTGCTCCATCATGCCAGACAGACGCTCTACACCGACTCACTCAACTATGACCGGCTCTACAACAACGCTTATTTCTTCCGTGGCGGACGGCTCATCGACGGAACGAGCAAACTCAGTTCTGACTGGGGCGAGTACAACACCGAGACAAAGCAGGCTGTCTTCTACTACGATGTGCAGCTCCATACGCCAAAGACCCGCGTGTCCACTGATACACTTTATTACGATACGCGCACCTCGCAGGCGCATGTCGTCGGACAGTACACACCCGATAAAGGGCAGGGCACCCCACGCGCCTCACGTATCATCAATGGGCAGAACGTCATCACCACCACCGACGCCTACTTTAATACCAAGACTGACAAGGCGGATCTTTATGGGCGCTCGACAGTTGTCAACAAGGAGAAAACGATCACTGCCGACACCTTGTTTTATAATAGCAAGACCGGACGCAACTATGGTCAGGGCGACGTGGTGTATGTCGACAAGCGCAACAAGAACAAGCTTACCGCTCATCTCGTCGTCTACAACGAGAAGACCGGGCGCGGCTTTGCCACGGGGCGTGCACTTGTCATGGACTACTCACGCCCCGATACGCTGTGGATGCATGGAGACACGATGCGTGTGGAGACTTTCCATATCAACACCGACTCGGTCTACCGCAAGGTTCATTGTTATCCCCGTGTGCGCATCTTTCGCAACGATGCGCAGGCGGTCTGCGACTCTTTGGTCTTCAACTCCAAGGACTCGTGCATGACGATGTATCACGATCCGATTCTTTGGAACGGACAGCGGCAGCTCTTGGGCGAGAGGATCCTGGCATTTATGAATGACACCACGATCCGTGAGGCCCACGTCCTCGGACAAGCACTTTCCATCGAGCTCATGCAGGACTCCACACACTACAATCAGGTGTCCTCCACCAATATGTTTGCTTATTTCCAGGCAGGCAAGATCCGACGCAGCGATGCCGTGGGCAATGTGCGTGCGATTTTCTTCCCTGTCGACGATAAGGACAGCACACTGATCGGACTCAACTATATCGAGACCGACACCATGCGCTCTTTTGTCAACGATCAGCGTAAGCTGGAACGTATTTGGATGCCGAAAGCCCAGGGTACGCTCTATCCGATGACACAGATACCGGCGGGCAAGGACAAGCTCGATGTCTTTGCGTGGTTTGATTATATCCGACCAAAGGACAAGGATGATGTGTTCAACTGGAAGGCGAAAGCTTCGGGCTCGGAACTGAAACACATCAGGCGCCATGCCGCACCTATTCAGCAGATTGGCAATAAAGCCGTTTCGGAAAAGGCGGAAACGCCTGCACCGACTGCTGCCGGGGCGAAGAGTCATCAAACTCCGTCACCGAAGACATCCCGTTCCCCGCGCAAGAGGACTGCAGGTAAATAATCTTCACTGTTTATGTTTTTCTCTTCCCGCCGCCCCCGTCCTTTCCATCATACGTTCATCTACTACGATGAGCGGAGGGAGCGTCTGCGACAGTTGGAGAAGCACGCCCGTGAAGAACTGGCCGCTGAAGGTCAAGTGCCCAAGGAGGGTAGGGCAGCAGAGCACTTAAAGGAGGAAGGCGCAGAGGCACTGCTCCGTTTCCGTCCCGAGGTTCTGCGGGGTACCTTTCTTCCTGCCGACAGCCGTGTGCGCCGTCGCCGACCGGGCTTGCTCTCGGGTAATCTGCTGCTCATTGTACTCATCCTTCTATGTGTTGTTTTGTTTGTTTTGATGTTATGATGTTATGAGTGATATTATCCAACTTCTTCCAGACTCAGTTGCCAATCAGATTGCAGCCGGTGAGGTCATCCAGCGCCCCGCCTCTGTCATCAAGGAGCTCGTTGAGAATGCTGTCGATGCCGGTGCCAAGCACATCGACGTCGCCGTAGTCGATGCCGGACGCACGTCCATCCAGGTCATTGACGACGGCAAGGGCATGTCCGAGACCGACGCGCGCCTGGCCTTTGAACGCCATGCCACGTCCAAGATCCGTAAGGCCGACGACCTCTTCGACCTCCATACCATGGGATTCCGTGGCGAGGCTCTGCCGTCTATTGCTGCCGTAGCGCAGGTGGAACTGAAGACACGGCAACGAGGCGAGGACATCGGCACGCATCTGTCTATTGCCGGCGGTAAGGTGATGGGACAGGAGCCGTGTGCTTGCCCCGAAGGTTCCAACTTCATGGTGGAGAACCTCTTCTTCAATGTGCCTGCCCGCCGAAAGTTCCTCAAGTCCAACAATACCGAGCTCAATAACATTCTTACGGCATTCCAGCGCATCGTACTGGTCTATCCCGATATCGTCTTCCGCCTTCACAGCAATGATACGGAACTGCTCAACCTGCGGGCCTGTGGCTTGCGTCAACGCATCGTCGACATCTTTGGCAACCGTCTCAACCAGGACCTCCTACCCGTGAAGGTGGAAACCTCGCTTTGTGGTATCCATGGCTTCGTGGGCAAGCCGGAGTCGGCAAAGAAAAAGAATGCCCATCAGTATTTCTTTGTCAACGGCCGCTATATGCGTCATCCTTATTTTGCCAAGGCAGTGATGTCGGCTTTTGAGCGTTTGATACCCCAAGGCGAGCAGGTGCCGTTTTTTCTCTATTTCGATGTCTCGCCGAAAGATATCGACGTCAACATCCATCCTACGAAGACGGAGATCAAGTTCGAGAACGAGCAGGCGGTGTGGCAGATTCTCAATGCGGCCGTGAAAGATGCTGTGGGTATTTTCAGCAATGCTACCACACTGGACTTCGACACGGAGGGCAAGCCCGACATTCCGGTCTTCGATCCCGACAACAGGGCTTCCATGCCGAAGGTAGACTTCGATCCGCAATATAACCCGTTCACAGCGTCGGTGCCGTCCTCTGGTGGCTCCAGCGCCTTGCGTCCTTCCCGTATGGGCTCTGCCAACTTCCATGCCTCTCAGTTGGGGTCTGAGGGCATCCACGCCTCCCGCATGGGCGGCAGGGCATCGGCGTTTGCAGACTTCGATGCGCTGATGGGCGGTGCCTCGTCATCGTCTTTCAACGATGTGCCGTCTTCTGAGCCTGAGAATCTCTTCCCCCAGGAGAAGAGTGCGGCGGCGGATACAAAGCAGGTGCTCGAGGAAAAGGCTCCCTCACACTATCAGTATAAGGGGAAGTATATCATGACTGCCGTCAAGTCGGGACTGATGATCGTGGATCAGCACAGGGCGCATATCCGCATCCTCTTTGAGCTGTATCAGAAGCAACTGGAGGCAAAGAAGATGCGGGCGCAGAAGGTGCTCTTCCCCGAGTCGCTGGAACTTACGGCTCAGCAGCAAGTGACCTTAGGACAGATCATGCCAGAATTGCAGGCTATGGGTTTTGAGCTGACAAGTTTAGGTGGAAATACGTGGTCGGTCAATGCTATGCCGGAAGGTCTTGACGGCATCAACGTGATGGATCTGCTCCACGACATGCTTGACGGTGTTCATGCTACGGGTGATGAGGCTTTACAGAAGGTCAATGAACAATTGGCATTGACGATGTCGCGTGCCGCCGCGATTCCTTATGGTCAGGTGCTTCAGAACGATGAGATGGAAAATATCGTCAACAGTCTCTTCCTCTGCAGTAATGTCAACTACACGCCCGATGGCCATAAGATTCTCTGCATCCTCAAGCAGCAGGAGATAGAGCAGATGTTGGGGGAATAGCCTGCTAAATCTAAAGCCTATTATGTTTAATAGACGATGAATAAAAAAAGGTTTTGGAACCATCTGGTTCCAAAACCTTTTTATTTTTGAGCTTTTTCAGTCTTACTCAGCCACCTGCACTGTAGCGCGACGGTTGAAGGAAACAGGAGACAGCTCGTCAACACCACCCTTGCCGACGGTGTTGATGTTAGAGCGGTCTACACCCATCTTCACGAGCTCGTCAGCAACAGTAGCTGCACGACCCTCAGAGAGCTTCTGGTTGATTTCTGGAGTACCGGTAGCGCTGTCTGCATAACCAGTAACGTTCAGCTTGCTGCCGTTCTCCTTAGCATACTGGGCGACAGCCTTCACGTTGACAAGATCCTTCTGAGAAGCGATGTCGGTGTGGTTGATGTTGAAGAAGACAGACACCGGAGTGGTGACGAAGTTCTTGACAGCCTTCGGGGTCTCTTTGGGCTGCTCGCTGAGGAGCTTCTTCAGACGTGCGTTCTCGGTGTTGGCATCGTCGAGCTGACCCTGGAGAGCGTCGAGCTGGTTCTGATACATAGCCTTCAGAGCGTCTACGTCAGGCACTTTGTTCCATGTGCTCTTGCCCAGGTTGAAGGTCAGACCCACCTCAGCATAGAGGTGATTGTCCTTGTCTTCCCATCCACGCAGATTGTGCGTGTTACCTTTGAAGTTACTGCTTGCGCTGTAACCGTCGAAGTCTTCCTCCATACGGTTCCAGCCACCTTCAACATAGACGTTCATCTTGTCGCACAGGCGCCAAGAGGACTGCAAACCGACGCTCAACTGCATAGCGTAGAGGTTGGTCTTGCAGTTGCGGGAGAAACCACCACCGGCAAAGGGAATCACGTTCCACACACGGTTGGGGTTGTAGCCGAAGAGCAGATTGCTCATGTTGAACATTACGTGCTCGTTCAGTGTCCAGAATTTCATGCCGTTGCCAGCGTTGTTGCCGTCAGTGACAGCCTTGCCCCAGATACCCTGCAGTTTAGTGCGGAGTCCGATGCCCGGAGTAAACCACTTACCGATAGCGACAGAGGCGCCCGGGTTACTGCGGAACTTCTTGAACGGGCTCTTAGACAGACCCAGTCCGTGCTCTTCGTTGCTGTACCAAGCACTCCAGTCAACACCACCCTGGATAAACCAGTTGCTCCAGAAAGAGTTGGTGGCCACGCTGTACTTCTGTACGGGTGTTGTCTCCTGAGCCTGAGTGCCCAAGGCGAAACCAGCAAAAGCCAATGCAATGAATAACTTTCTCATAACTTTAACTATTAATAATTGATTAAATGAATGATCTATTGATGCTTCTTCATTAAGCTTATACATGCTATGCGTGCAAAGTTAATAATTTTTTTCTTATGATGGCGTTTTTTCTCCTTTTTTTTGCATTTTTCCCCCTATTTTTACGTGTAAGAGCCTAAGTAACGGTGTTTTTTGACCATATCCCGCTTTTATGCTGGGCTTTTTATCCAACGGCCACAACGAAAAACGCGCCGGGGTGTGGGGCCCCCGGCGCGATAGATATTGAATAGAAAGATCAAGAGAGGTCTCTGCTATTTCTTTTGTTTGTCTTGCTCATCTTATTTCTTGATGAACAGTTTCTTACCATTGATAATATACACACCAGCCTTTGTGACGTGCTCTACGCGACGACCTTGCAGGTCGTATATGACCTTCTGAGCATTGGTGTCAGTGTTAATCTCACGGATACCTGTGAGTGTAGTGTTGATGCTATATGTTCTTTGAAACGAGTCATTGACGGTGCATTCAGAAGACTTGATGCTGCTCGGGTTGTTCAGATACTTGCCATAGTTGGAGTCACCGAAAGCACCCTCTGGAATCTTAAAGGTATAGTCGGTTGTTCTGACATGTACCATGTCGATAGGCTGATCCCACACAAGTTTGAGCGCATAATTGGTGTCGTCGGTATGCTCAGGATCTGCTTCGAAATGGCCATAGCCAACGAGACTGTTGTTGTTGAACTCAACAAGCTCAACTCTTGCTTTCGGATTACCGACAAGGCCAGTGGTCTGCTTGCGGTCGATGAGTACGATGTACTGGCTGATATAATCCTTAGGATATTCAGCCTGTGAGCCACTTTCTGCCGGCAGCTTCTCCCACTGCAGATAGTGCTTGAAGTCTGAAGGCGTTGGGGTTGGCGTCGGATCAGGAGTAGAGGAAGTGCTCAGTGTGAAGGTCTCTGTCAACTCGTTGGAAGCGATTTGCTTGTTGTTGTCAACAAAGCTGAAGGTTCCTTTCGGGAAGACCAGCTTGTAGGTGCCTTCCTTGGTGATGCCGCTGACTTTGACTACGAAGTCCATGTCAGAGTTCTCCAAAGGTGTGATCGTAGCAGAGGCACCGCTGACGGCATTGCCATTCTCGTCGGTGACAGTCGGTACTATACCGTCTTTGAGTTTCACACCACTGTTGTGGGTGAAGCTGAGTCTCATCTCCTCTGAAAGACTCTTGATGGTGCTGGGAGTGAAGGTGACATCTACATCCACAGTCTCCTCGGCAGGCTTGGAACCCTCTTCGAAGACGAAGGCGTTGGAGAAGTCCTTTTGGAAATAAATATCAGTGGAGTCGGGGGCTGATACGGGCATGTTCACTTTGTCAGAGTAGTCCACCAAAGCGTTGACGTTGGCCTCTTTTTTATTGACTTTGTTCTTGCCCAGATAGCCATTAACGAGGAACTTGCCGAAGGTGAGCTTGGAGTCGAGTTTGCCAGAAGCCAGTCGTGTCAGTGTCAAGTCGTTGACGGAAGCCAAATAGCTTTCTGTGACGTTCTTGCTGTTCGTTAGGTCGTAAGCGGCGCTGTTCATCAGCACGTGCAGATACTTACCGTCGAGTGTGGAGAATGCCACTTTGTTGCTACCCTTGGCTTCTGCCTTGAAGGCATAGGCGTCTGTAGCTGATGTGGAGAGTTTGACAGCTGAGCCGTCGTAAGCGAGATACAGCTTCTTGCCCTCGCTGTTGACACCATAGATCTTATAATACTTGCCATCCTCGGGCAGGGTCACGTTAGTCTCCTTGTAGAAGTTGGCCATAGCCGTCTTCAGATTGTCGTCAGAAGGCGTTGTCTCGGCATTGACGAGGTCGGAGAGAGCCTTGCGTGCCTCACTGTCTGCAGCAGGATAGCCCACTCCGGTGATGGCCAGCAACGACTTGGCGGCCTTCATCGTTTCTGTGTCGGGCTCCTTGCTGGTGACATTCCATGTGTAGGTCACCTCTTTGTTCCAGTTGTCGTATTCTGCTACGTTGAAGAGTGCATTGTGGACAAAACCTTCGGGGAGTGTCAGCGTCCATGTACCCTCGTCGGTAACGTCCTTGCCACCGTTGATCGTGCCGATGATCTGCTTGGCGTCGGTCTCTGACGGCTTAAACTCGATACCAATCTTCGCCGTTCCGTTGAGCTTCAATGCCAGTGCTTTTGTCTTCATGGTGCCGACAGCATCCGGGAAGGTGATGGTGATAGTGTTCGTGAGCGACTTACCAACGTAGCCTTCTGCCGGGTCTACAGAGACAGGATTGAACTGTGCGCGGTCCTTTTTCACCGTGAAGGTATAGCTCAGTGCCGTGTTGGTGTATCCTTCAGCGTCCTCAATCATGTTGTTAGGAACGCTGATGGTGTAGCTGCCTTCATCAGTGAGTTCATTGCTAACACCGAGTGTCAGTGTAGAGCCACTGGCCGAAGCATTGAGGCTTTGTGTCTTGCCATCGGGGGTTGTCAGCGTGGCGGTACCACCTAAGAGAGATATGTTTCTGCCAAAGTCCAGACCGAAGGAAGAGAAGCTGCCCACAGTGGCACCGTCAGCAATGGTCGTACTGGACGGTGTCAGCACGTCTGCCTTTGGAGAGTACTCAACCGTCACAGTGTTGAAATGGGCTCCAGTGCCGGATCCGCTCACAAAGAACGAGACGCTGTGATAGGTTGCGCCGTCGGCCTTCCACTGGCAACAGAAATCACTGCTGGCAGTATTGAAGGTTCCGCCTTGGCCTTTTTCTATTCCAAAGCCGCCCTGCATGCTGCCTTTGCCGACAGTGACGGAGAGAATCTTCACGCCTGACCCGGTCACGACCATACGGCTGTTGTCGCTCATGTCAAGTGTGTAGTATGTGGTGTTGTTGCTGCTGGTATGCTTGGCCAGCCAGTCTCCTGAGGCGTTGGATTCATCATTGAATTTCAAGGTGATATCACCCGAGGTGAAGCTTACGTCGGACACTTTGAGAGATGAGCCATCAGACGTCTCGAACGCAGAGGCAGGGTAGGAAGGAGACAGCGACCAAGGAGCAGAGAAGCTGAACGTTGCCTTCTTGACGGGAAGAGCCCATGCTCCTATGGAAAGGAATAGGGCGAAGAACAGTAAAACGTGTTTCATGGTTGTTAGGGATTATCTCATGTCCGGGTCGATTTCGTCTTTCTGTGTCTTGACACAGAGCTTCCACGTGCCGTCGACTTTGACGGGATTGAACATATAAGCTGTTTTGGCTGGCTCACCGGTGCCGGTCTGCTCAGCTTTGGCCCATGTTACGTTGTATCGTACGTCGTTGCAGCCCTCCAACTGGAAGGAGAAGAACTGACGGCTGTAGTCCAGTACGGGGAACATGCGGAAGCGACGGCGGAAACGGTCTGCGGTCTGCTTGCTCAGCGGCTTCACCTCTTTCGTGGAATCATTGTATTCATAGAGGCTGGAGAGCACGCGGTCTATCTGTCCGGCTTTGAGCTGAGCCATGGCATCGTCACAAAGCTTGAGCATTGTCGTGGTATCCTCATGGTTGAGTGTGCTGCGGAACTCGGCGACGCGCTCCTCGCGTGGCTGTTTTTTGTTGGAGCAAGAGGAGCAAGAGGCGAAGAAGCCAAACGTCAGCAGTGTACAAGCAAAAAGAATGTATTTCTTCATGATGGAATATATTTAAATAAGAAAAGAGGGTGTGCCTGCTCTTTAGTAGACACACCCTCCTGATAAGAGCTTATTCAGCTTCGAATGTTTTCAATGAATTAGTTGCCTTGTGTACGTACGACCTTTACGACGAGCGTATCATAGAAGTCACCCCAAGTGTAGCTGATGATTACAGGAATCTTCAGAGTGAAGTCAGTGACGTTCTCACCGTTGTTCTTGTAGTAGATAGCACCGAACACGCCCTTGTTGGCCTCGATGTACTTCAGCAGGTCTGCGTTCTTGCTTGCTGCATCGTACTGAGAGAGGTCGAACGCGAACTTGTGGCTACCCTTGTTGATAGTATTCTGACCATCGTAGGTGTAGAGCTCAGCCAATTCGGTAACGTTCTTCAGAGCCTCGAACTTGCCAGCGTGATGCATGTCGGTCAACACCTCAGCTGGGTTGACGTTCACGGTGATAGCGTTTACACCATAGTATGCCCAGAACCACTTGTTAGCGCCTTCCATGCTCTGTCCGCGCCAGTCGAAGAGCTTCACGATATCGCTCAGGTAGATGACGTTGCCGTTGGTCTTAGCGTCGACAGCCTCTTTCTGCTCCAATGGGTTGAGGTTGATAGGACGCTGCCAGCTTGCGAGGAATGTACCGTCGCTTACAGGAACAGCTACGCCGCAGTCGTTAGAAGCGATGACACCGACATAAGTGCGGAGCTCCTTGGCGATGTTAGCGTGATCCTTCTCATAGCCGATGGCGTTCAGAACGTCCTTAGCGGGCTGGTTATTGATCAGCTTCAGCTCACCAGTCTTTTGGTCGAGGCTTGCAATCTGAGTGTAGATGCCGTTGTACTCTGCATAGAGCTTGTCGTTGTAGAAAGCACCCTTGCCGTAGTCGATGGCGCAAGCGTTCAGATCCTCAGTCAGAGTAGCCTTGTTGTACTTATCAGTGTGGTCCTTAACATACTTGTCATACAAGTGGTTGTAAGCACCGTTGGCGTGACGAGCTTGGTCACCGGCAGTGATGGTGTACTTCTTGCCGTTCTGAGCAGTGATCTCGATGTCCTCAGGAACGAAGTAATACTTATAGGTATTCTTGATCTGAGGAGCATTGCCCTTGAATGTGGCTGCGATAGAGTTGTTGAAGAAGTTGATGTTGCCACCGTCGATAGGCTCATGAACATCGTTGACAATTGCGCTCCAGCCGTCGTCAGCACCAGTGGTCTCGTTGTACCAGTAGTTGTTGATCTTCTCTTTCAGAGCGATAGCTGTGTTAGCCTTACGAGTCAGGTCGGTTGTAACCTTCACGTAGATGTACTTGTACTCAGCAATCTTCTTGCCGACAACAGCCTGCTTCAAAACATAGCGGAAGTAGCGTGTAGCTTCAACCGGAGTAGTCTTTGCGTGGTGTGTCAGATTCTCAACTTCCTCAGGAGACAGAGTCCATGTCCAAGTGTGGTTGGTGGTACCCTGAGTGTTAGCAGAGTAGAAGAGGTCACCCAACTCATCCTCAGTATATGTACCGTCAGCATTCTTCTTGTAAAGCTTCAGCTGATCAATAGGATTGCCCTGAGCGTCGTTGCTAACATTCTTCTGCAGTACTTCAGGCTCATACATCGCGTCGAACTCATCCTTGGTAGTACCATTGAGGAGGTCAGTCAGCATGTACTTGTTGAACTGCGACCAGTTGGTGCTCAGACCATCGACAGCGTTGCAGAGGTCGAATACGCCCTTGCCGTCAGGATAAGCAGTCAGCTCAGCAACCTTGTCCTCAGGAGCCTTCTCTGTGATGTGCAGCAGGATGTAACCATCGAGCACAACGTCACCGTTGGCATTCTTAACGAGAACCTGTACCAAAGGCTCACGACCAATGGCAGCGCGGTTGTCCTTTGCAGGATTGCCGTTCTCGTCAACGTTGTTAGCCTTCAAGACGCCATTGGCCTGATCTTTCCATGTAGCATACTTGCTGTCGCCGGTCTTGTTGCCGTCAACACTGTAGTCTACGAGGTTGAACTCATAATGCAGCCCCCATTCGCGCTCTTCGCCATAATTGAGGGTCTTGAGCTTGAATTCTTTGTTCAGAGTTGTGTAGTCCTGCTCTTGCATATGCAAAGCCAAGTAAGAAGAGAGATCGATCTCGCCGTTGTAGTAGAGCTCAAGAGCTGCACCACGTGAATCCTTAAGAGCCTCAGCCGGAGAATCCCAAACGTGAATCTGAGCGTTCTTGTCTACGAGTCCCTTCTCATCACCGGTCTGTGTACGCTTTGTAGCGTCCATCTCACCGTACATAGGCTTCTGAGACCAGATGATAGCTTCGAGCTTAGCCTGCAGCGGATTAAGCAGAGCATAGTCAGACGTGATGATGGCGTCCTTGGTAGCGAGCTTGTTGTCCTTAGACTTCACCTGCAGAGCGATCGTGTTGTCCTTCTGATAGGTTGATGAAGTTGGTGTGGGGTTGAGCAACTCAGGATGTTCAATCTTGAGACCAGCGGTCAGGATACCGTTGTCGTTCATGAAAGCATAAGTGCCGTTGTCCTTCTTCTCAGGAGAAGTGACGCCGAGCTTTTCAGCAGCTGCACGGCTCTTGACATACTGTACCTCAGGCTCCAGCACATTGTAACCAACAACATCAGCATACTCAGTGTTGGCGTTGGCTGGGTTCATGTGGTACTGAACTGTCCATGTAGGACCATAGATGAAATCCTTCTCGCCAGAAACAGAGATAGGATCGTTAGGCAGACGGTTGGACTGATAGTCCGTGATGTCGCCACCGACAGCCTTGCCCTGGTGATTCTTGAGGCCGGTAGGAGTCTTCTTAACCAGTGTAACACCAGTGAGGTACGGATAGTTGACAGTCTCGATACCATCAAGGTAGAGTTTCGGCATGAATACCAAGCTTGTCAGGTCGCCGGTCAGAGAGATGACAACGTCATCGCTGTAGCCAGACAGACCTGAGAGGATCAGGTTCTTGGCGTTGGTGTCCAGAGTACCGGTGATCGTACCGTTGCTTGTGTCAGCGAAGGAGATGTCGGTGTCCTTAACCTTCTTGCCGTCCTTCCAGATCTCGAACTTGTGTGTCTGAGTGTTAGGAACATAGTACTCATAGGATGAAGCAGATGTGCTTGAGCCAGCATCGCCTTTGTCACCCTTGTCACCCTTGTCGCCTTTGTCACCCTTAGTTCCAAGAGCATAGTAGGTGGTCTTGGCGCCATCCTTGTACCAGTAGCCATCGTCGCCGATGGTCCATGCAGTACCTGGCTTGCCGTCAGCACCGTCCTTACCGTCTTTGCCGTTGGTAAGGTTGAATGACTTACCGTCACTCAGAGTCACCGTGACACCATTGTCAGACTGTGCGACATTCGTAATAACCGAGCCTCCTTTGATCAGCTTCTCAATCTCAGCGATCTTGTTGGCATTTGCAGTGATTTGCTCCTGCAGGTTGTTGATGTCGTCATCGTAGTCCTTACAAGATGTCAATGATGTGGCAACGACCGTGAGGGCGCTGAGCATCATCACACTTAAAACTGTTTTTTTCATACGATAAACTTTAATTGAACAACTATTTAAAATAGATATTATAAGTCTACATACTTTTGCAATCTCCGCCGGGGAGACACAACGGTGTCTTGAATCGAGATATTACCAAAGCGTGGTAATGTGATTACAAAACTGTGGTAAAGACATTACCAAACTATGGTAAAGACATTACCAAACTGTGGTAACATCACAATTGTTTAACGCATTAGGTTGACTACGACGGGCCTTGTTTTTAAAGTTGGTTGACCCGGTTAAACATTACTTTTATTTTTGATTGATATGTTGATGTAGCTTGGAGACCTGAGGCAAGCGCATTATACACCTTATTATATATAGGCCGTCTATTACTGGGACAAAACTCTATAGGAGCTCTCCTTTTATTTGCTCTATCACCTTTTCATTTGCTTCGTCCACACGATGGGCAGCGATGGCTTCAAGATAGATACGGGTGGTACGCTCCGAGGTATGTCCTAAGGCCGCGCTGATCACCGGCAGGGGCACATGGCTAGCTTGTGCGATGCTCGCCCACGAATGGCGTGCCACATACATCGTCAGTGGACGAGGCAACCCCAAGATCCTGCCTAATGACTTCAGCGCATAGTTCACACGATACTGCATCGTCTTGAAGGCCCGCTGCTCGTCTTCTACACCTCTTTTAATAATAGGGAGCAGATACGGCTGGCCGTCTTCATGGTACCACACGACGATCTTCTCCATCTCCGGCAACCATGCCATGCTGAGCCGCTGCCCCGTCTTATGCCGCCGGTAGACAAGGATGCCCTGCTGGATGTCGCTTCGCCGTAGGTACGCCATGTCGACGAACGACATCCCGCGTGTGTAGAAGCTGAAAAGAAAGAGGTCACGAGCAAGACGTTGCATCGGCTTCTTCAGTTCCATCCTCGCCAGTCTGCTGATCGTCACAGCGTCGAGCGCCCGCTTCGCCGTCTGCGCGTTGCCCGTGTAGACAGCGTCGAAGAGGACATTGGGCAGGTATAGTCCCGCCTCGTGCGCCTGGTTGCAGGCAGCTCGCAAACGCTTCATGTAAAAACCAATCGTGTTCAGCGACAGACCATCCCTGTGGAGTTGCGAATCGAAGTCCGCTATCCACGAGTCATCAAAGAGTGCGCCGGCATCCCCGTGTCTGACCTTCTTCATCCGCCGCGCCGTACTTCGGTAAGTCTCCGCCGTGCGCACATGCCCCTGCCTCTCCTTTTCGTCTGCGACATGCTCCATCCACGCCATCATGCGACCTACTGTCCATGGTGTGTCGCCATGAGCACCGCCCGTGGCGATGGCCGCCGACTTGATGTCGGTCAAGTGAAGTTGCAGAACCAGTGAATCAGAGTGAGAAAAGTACGAACGAGGTACTTCAAATGTTAAAATATTCCCTTTCATAGTGATAAAAAGATATTATTGTAACCTATTTTTCGGTTTGTTGATAAAAAGTCGCCCAAAAGTTTTGTTTTATGAAGAATAAACCTTAATTTTGCAGAGTGAAAAGAGGTATGTTATGGAGTGATTCAGTAGGACAAGCATGGAAATCTGCCTTAAATAAAAGGATGGAACCGCTAAATTTCAACAAAATTAAGCACCTTTCTTGAAAAAGACAAGATTTTATTTGCGTGTCTTAAGAATTATCCCTATATTTGCCACCAGATTGCGTCTCCCCGGCGGAGATTGCAGTCGTCTGCTGTCAATAGGCATGCGGTAAAGTCGCGTGAATTGAGAGTTAATTTATTAATTATATTGTTTAATTTAAATTTGTCGTATGAGAAAGACATTATTAAGTGTGATGATGCTCAGCGCCCTGACGGTCGCTACGACATCATTGACATCTTGTAAGGATTACGATGATGACATCAACGCCAACACGACTGAGATTAACAATCTCAAGACGCAGTTGGCTACGTTGCAGTCGGCATTGGATCAGGCAAAGTCAGAAGCTACTACTGCCCATGCCAACTTCGCAACAAAGGGTGATCTGAGTGATCTGAAGACAGAGATGGCCAAACTGGCTACTGCTGACGCTCTGCAGAAGGTTAAAGATGACCTGACAGCACTGATCAACGGTAAGGTGAGCCAGAGTGACTACGATGCTAAGGTCAAGGAGATTGAGACTGAGATCGACGGTATCGATAGCAAACTCAACACACTGGGCACAAGCCTGAACAACTTGGAGACTGCTCAGAAGGCTGCTGACGCTAACATCAAACTGCAGCAGACTGCTTTGGAGAATCTGCAGAAGGCTCTTGAAGAGGGTCTCGCAGCTAAGGCTAACCAGAGCGACGTTACAGCACTGCAGAATCAGATCGAGGCACTGAAGGATGACATCAAGTCACTCTCCGGCTCAAGCTCTTCTCTCTCTGATCTGAAGAAGCAGATGGAGGACCTGAACAAGAAGGTGGATGAGCTCGGCACACAGATCAATGTGCTGACTGTCTTCGTCAAGCACGCTCTTGCTTCTCTGACCTTCATCCCCGACTACTTCACTGAGGGTATCGAGGCTGCTTTGGTTCCCGCATATGAGGGCGCTTACAGCGAGACAAGCGACAACAAGGCATTCACTACTAAGGGTGCTGCCACTGACCTGCTGTCTGGCTATGGCATCGCCCGCTACCAGGTGAGCCCGACGACAGTTGACCTTGTTGGCTCTAAGGCTGACTTCTATTCTTTGGCTTCTACTATCCTGAGCCGTGCTGGCGCAAACTTGATTAGCCCGGTTAACACAGAGTTGACAGCCAATGTTCTGAAGGAAAACTACAAGGATGGTATCCTGACCGTTCCTTTCAAGGCTGACTTTGCTACTATCAGCAAGTTGGATAAGAGTAAACTTCCTGTTGCTGCATTGCAGATCTCTCGTGGTGACACCACTGTTACTTCTGACTACGCGACAGTTGTAGCCAAGACTTTCTCTGGTATGGTTGTTGCTGATAATGGCGCTCACAATGCTGTCGTGAAAGCTGATAACTGCCCACAGGGCGTTGACGGCCTGTACCACTTGTTCACAACATGGAGTACCATGACTGCTGCTAATGCCAACATCACTCACCAAGTTGCCTACAACAGCCATCTGAACCTCGACTCTATCGCTGAGGTGCACGTAACTGCTGACAACGCAGAGCGTACGCTTTCTGCTGCAGAGCTGAAGGCTCTGGGTCTGAAGGTGGTTTTCGTTCCTGTTGACTATACACAGGGTGGTAACAAGACAAGCGAGACCGCACATATCGAGCTCGAGACAGAGAATGGCCAGACAGTGGCTTATCCTCGCAACGTCACCGCTGACGGCAAGACCATTGAGGATAAAGTTGCCAACAACGCTTCTGTAGGCCGTGAGCCTATCGTTGTTGCAAAGGTCGTTGATGAGGCTACCGGCAAGAAGGTCTATGCTTGGGGCTATATCAAGATCAAGATCACCGCTCCTAAGCAGGCTATCTCTCAGATCACTACTGATCCTATGACCTTCACAGGTGATATCTATGACAACTGCAAGGATGCAGAGTTGACGACTACCTGGTCTCAGATCGAGGCTTTGGTTTATTCTAAGCTCAACATCTCTAAGGAGAACTTCGAGGCTACTTACGAGCTGGATGACAACACATCTGACGCTAAGCAGTTTGAGGTGAAGGACGGCGCATATGCTGAGGCTGCCAAGATTGGTGTCGTAAGTGAGAAGCAGGACGCAAATGATCCTACTACCAACATCCTGAGCTGGAAGCTGAGCGCTGAAACACTGAAGGCTCTGAAGTCTAAGGTTGCTGTCAACAGCAATGGTGTCAGCACCAAGAGTGTGACGGTCTATGTCCACTTCAAGTTGAAGGGCAGCACAGAGGCCAGCGAGGGCGTTTATGTTCCTCTGACGATCAAGGCCGGTCAGCTCCACTATGCTGTCGCTTCTATCGATGGTAGCAAGGTTCTTGCTCAGTGGTATAAGCTGAACTCTACCACCAATGCTACTTCTACATCCGGTGATGATGAGGTTCGTATCAACGTGCCTGTTCCTACAACAGCTGACAACAAGCTGGAGGCTACTGAGTTCACCCGTGACCTGCACAACTACTTCTTGAACAACACATTGAGCTACAAGCTCAACGATGAGACTCACTTCTCTGCTCTCAAGAATGGCAAGCTCGTGTTCAAGTTCATCACTCCTTCCACAAAGGTCGGCAATGCTACATTCAATGCTGATGAGGAGGGTGCCTGGACCGTTAAGGGTGTCTCTGGTACCACTTATACTCTGAAGGTTGCCAATGACCGCGAGATCGACATCGTGAAGATGGGCGATCAGGATGTTAAGACACAAATTGTCTCTCTTGACGATAAGGGTAACATCACCTTCAATGAGAGCAAGATGGCTGACGATATCTTGAACTACAAGGGTCATAATGCACTGGGTGAGCGTGAGACCTTCACTGCTTACATCGGTATGGCAATTGAAGGCGCTTGCACGGATGTTCCATTGAATGGCAAGACTTGGTTCAACGTTCGCTTCGTACGTCCTGTTGACCTGACTCAGCCTGAGGCTTACTCTGTCAAGGATGCTCCTAACGAGTGGCAGGACATCGATGTCGCTGACCTCGTAAAGGTTTACGACTGGCGTAACTATGTAGGTGATCCTAAGAACACCAATAAGGGTAAGGATGAGAACAACAAGTTCGACTTCACTTACTATGGCATTGAGCTCGCTACCGACGCAGAGGCTATCTACACCGATGCTAACCTGGGCTCTGACCAGCGTACAGTCCTGAAGGATGCTGCATCTATTGAGAAACTTGTCAAGACAAGCTCTATCAGTGGTCTGCTTCTGAAGCAGGGTAGCTCCAAGAGCCAGCTCCAGTACAAGAACAGCAGTGCTGTTACCGGTACCTTCCATCTGTATGTCCCTGTGAAGATGACTTACGTCTTCGGTCAGACTCCTCAGACTCTCTACAGTGTTGTCACTGTGACCAAGTCTGAAGGTCAGAAGACTGCTAAGAAGTACTAAGAAGAATATCGTAATCGGAACTGACGTTCCATTACTCAAATAACATGTAGAGGGGTGTCAACTTGTTGGCACCCCTCTTTTTCACTTAAATACATTTGACAAATGAAATACCGTTATTTATATCTGTATCTGATGCTTGCGGCTTCCTTAGGTCTTACTTCCTGCAAGGACAAGCAGAAGAACGTGAAGACGCTCGAGCAAGACTATGTCCAGCAACCACAGATGATCTTGTCGAGTAACGATAGCAACGAGGTACGTGACGCAGTGAACTACTATCTGACGGCGCTGAACCATAAGCAGGTCGACAAGGCTTTGTCAATGCTCTTCTATTATGATCTGAAGACGAACAAGGTGCGCCGACTCACGGATAAGGAGAATGCTGAGCAGAGAGCAGTGCTCACTCGCTTTGCCGGTTACAGAGCAGAGATCGAGTATATCAAGTTTTTCCGCGAGAATGACTCTGAGGTAAAGTACAATATCTACTTCTCTGATAAACCTTCTACGCCAAGCAATCCCAATTGTATGGGCTTCATGATCCGCCCCGTTCGTTTGGAAGGTCGCTGGTATCTGACACTTGCCGGTGAAAACCAGGCTACATATAGTTCTCAGATTGACAAGCAGTAGTAGAGGAAGATATCATTCCTTACAGTCTCACCCCCTTTGCCCTCTCCGGAGGAGAGGGGGAGCGGCTTACTTTCAAGAAGGTTGGTGTGGGAATAATGCCCGTCACTACACTGTCACCTTTGCACACGGATGAGTATAGCTTTCCCTTCCCCTTGGGGAGGGCTAAGGAGAGGTTTGAGATTTAGAGAGGGGCTCCATATTTTCATATACCATGAAACGAATATTCTATTTACTATTATTTATGTCATTGCTGACAGCCTGCCATCGTAGTGAGAATGTACCGGTGTCTTATTCTAAGGCTCGCATCACGTTTGAGACCGATGAGCATAACTTTGGCGACAGCGTGATCCACCATGAACCACAAACCTACGACTTCGTATTTCATAATGTCGGTGCGACACCTCTTGTCATCTATAAGGCCGAAGGCAGTTGCTTTTGTACGCAGGCTACCTTTGATAAGAATCCTATTCAGCCCGGTGAGGAGGGCGTGATCCATGTCACTTATCAGGCAAACAATGGTACGGGACATTTCCTGCACTACGTTTCCGTTTACAGCAATGGTGCTGACAGCACGGGTGTCACCTCGCTGCGTATAGAGGGCGCAGTAAGGGAGAAGTAGGCATCATATCTGTTCTTATGTTACTATATCTTTTCTTCTCTGTGGCTCTGTGTGATGAAAATTGATCCGTTCTTTGTGTCCTTTGCGCCTTGGCGATAAACATGTTCTCTTCGTGTCTCAGTCACGAGCATTCGCTTGCTGATAAGTCTGTAAATCGCCTTTATTGTGAGATTTATAAAAAATTAATGTCAGATTCAGGCCTTTTTCGTTGCGGATTCAATTATTTTTCGTATCTTTGTCGAAAATTTAGATAAAAAAAAGAAGGGGGACGCCAAACACAAGTCATTTTCGTGGGGGAAGATGGATTGTGACAGGATGGATGTTTTCCTTTTGTGTGTTGTATGTGATACGGCATGCAAGCATAGACGAATTACAAGAACAATTATAAAAATAAGCGCTATGAAGTTAAAATCACTCTTTACGATTGCTGCCCTCGCTCTGGGGACAGTCTCTGGTATGGCCCAGGCTACTTACACAGCCAAGGACGGCACAGAGTACACATTCAAAAAGCATTTGTTCCTCGATCTCCAGGGGGGCGCACAGTACACACTGGGTGAGGCAAAGTTTGACAAGCTCATCTCTCCGAACGTACAGCTCGGTCTGGGCTACCAGTTCAATCCTTGGTTTGGCGCGCGTCTGCAGGCTAACGCTTGGCAGAGTAAGGGTGGCTACAATGGTATTGACGAGAATGGTAAGCCCGTTCCTGTGACTTCTACCTACAAGTTCAAGTATGTCGCTCCGGGCTTGGACTTCATGTTCAACCTGAGCAACCTGTTCTGTGGTTGGAATCCTAATCGTGTGTTCAACGTGACAGCTTTCCTCGGCGGCGGAGCCAACATTGCTTGGGCCAACGATGACGCTGTGGCTATGCATGCCGGCAACGGTGTAGTGATGCGCTATCTCTGGGACGGCACAAAGGTTAAGGCTTTCGGCCGTGGCGGTGTGGATCTGAACTTCCGCGTAAGCGATGCTGTAAGCATCATGCTCGAGGGTAATGCGAACATCCTCAACGACCGCTACAACAGCAAGAAGGCCGGCAACGCAGACTGGTACTTCAATGCGCTCGCCGGTTTGCGCATCAACCTGGGTAAAGGCTATACCAAGAAGGCTCCGGAACCAGAGCCGGAACCAGCTCCAGAACCAGTGAAGGAAGAGGTTGTCGCTCCGGCACCAGCTCCAGCTCCAGTTCCTGTTCAGAAGGTTGAGCCGATCCGTCGTGACGTGTTCTTCCGCATCAACCGTTATTTGGTGACTACTCAGGAGCAGTCAAAGGTTGAGGATATCGTCAACTACCTCAACGAGCATCCTGATGCTAAGGTGACCGTTACAGGCTATGCTGATGCCGGTACTGGTAACAATGTTATCAACGACCGTATCGCTAAACGCCGTGCTGATGCCGTGACCAAGATGCTGATGGATAAGGGTGTCGCTGCTGACCGCATCACTACTGACAGTAAGGGTGCACGCGTACAGCCTTTTGCTGAGAACGACAAGAACCGTGTCAGCATCATGATCGCTGAGTAATCGCATTTCCTGTCTCTCTGTGCCGTGCCTTATATATAATAAGGTGTAGACAATTTGAGAGAAAATCCAATAATAAGAGGCTTCGGAATGTTTTCGAAGCCTCTTTTTTAGGTTTGTGGCAGACTTGTTTAAATTAGTTTAAACGACAGAAAGAGCCTTTGTGGGGAATAGTTTTGTTTATGCTTTTGCACCCAGGATTTTTAGTTAACAACATAAATATCGTTTGTAATTATGGGAGTTGTTATTTTCTAACGTTTTTTGCAGGTTGGAAAAGTTGCGATTCTCAAAACTTTGCATTACCTTTGCAAGTAAGCATAACAAGCACATAAGACGATGGATACAGAAATCAAGATTGGAAACTATAATACGCTGAAGATGACACGGGTGGCTGAGCGCCCTAATCCTCACGCCTTTGGAGGTAAGGAGACTTTCGGCATCTTCCTCGACGGTGGCAAGGAAGGCGAGATACTCATGCCGCAGAAATACGTGCCGGAACACGTAAAGGTGGGCAGCGACGTTCATTGTTTTGTCTATCTCGACCAGGACGAGCGGCTCATCGCCACTACCGAGAAGCCACTGGCTAAGGTCGGCGACTTCGCCTTTCTGAAATGTTCGTGGGTCAACGAGTACGGTGCCTTCCTCGACTGGGGACTGATGAAGGATCTTTTTTGTCCCTTCCGTGAGCAGAAACGGCGCATGGAGATCGGCGAGAGCTATATCGTCTATGTCTATGTTGACCAAGACAGTTACCGCGTGGCTGCTACGGCTAAGGTGGACCGCTGGCTTCACGACGTGCGTGAGGACAATGGCGGTGGATTGCACCGAGGCGTGGAAGTAGACCTGCTCGTGTGGCAGAAGACGGAGCTGGGTTTTAAGGTGATCATCAACAACCGCTATGCAGGACTGGTCTATAAGGATCAGATCTTCCAGTATATCCATACGGGCGACTGCGTGAAGGGCTACATTCTCAATGTGCGTGAAGATGGAAAAATTGATGTCTCGCTGCAGCCGATAGGGCGTCGGCAGACGCTTGACTTCGCTGAGATGCTGCTCGAATGGATCAAAGCGCACGACGGTCACTGCCCGTTCAACGACAAAAGTGATCCCGACGACATCAAACGTGAGTTTCAAGTGAGCAAGAAAGTGTTTAAGAAGGCTGTTGGTGATCTCTACAAGAAGCAGCTGGTCACTATCAGCGACAGTGGGCTTGAGCTCACTAAGAAAAGGTAGTACTTATTACATATGATCCCCCTTCACCCATGATAAACGGTCATTTGGGTGTGGGGTGATGTGTTGTTATTATTTTTGTTTGGCGGTGCGTGATATCTTGGATGTTAGGTGGCAAGTTATTCCGCTGTGGTCTCGTCAGTGAGTCGGCCGTCGACCATGTGGATGGTGCGGTCGGTGATGGAGGCGAGGTGCTCGTCGTGGGTGACAATGACAAAGGTCTGACCGAACTTGTCGCGCAGGTCGAAGAAAAGTTGATGGAGCTCGTCCTTGTTCTTGGAGTCGAGACTGCCCGAAGGCTCGTCAGCGAAGATGACAGCGGGATGGTTGACCAAGGCACGTGCCACGGCGACGCGCTGCTTTTCACCGCCGGAGAGCTCGTTGGACTTGTGCCCTGCGCGGTCGGCGAGTCCCATGAACTCAAGCAACTCCATGGCACGCTGCTTAGCCTCACTACGTCCTTTGCCATTGATGAAGGCTGGGATCATCACGTTCTCCAATGCCGTAAACTCCGGCAAGAGCTGGTGAAACTGAAACACGAAACCGATGTGCTCATTGCGGAAGTCGGCAAGCTTGTTGGTGGATAGCTTGCCCACGTCCACACCGTCGATGACGACCGAGCCACTGTCGGGCTTGTCAAGTGTGCCGATGATTTGCAGCAGAGTAGTCTTGCCGGCTCCTGACGGGCCGACGATGCTGACCACTTCTCCTTTGTTGATATGCAGGTCAATGCCTTTCAGCACCTGTAACTTGCCAAATGACTTGGTAATGCCTTTAACGTCTATCATGGGTGATAATTTGTAATCAATTTCTTTAGCTTATTGCAAAATTAGTCATTTGTTTTTGTACTTGCAAAAGTTGAACGTTAATTTATGCGTTCTGTTCCCCTTTACCACCTCTTTTCCCTTTCGGCATACTCAAAGAGATGCTTTTGTTTTTCATCCAGTCGCGCAGGGCGGCGTAAGCTGAGGTTTCCTCGGTATGCTGAGGCTGAGCGAAAGTCATGCGCATCTTGTCATCGCCATACTGGTCGGGGAAGATGATCATCAGATTCTTGCCTTTGAAGTATTTTGTGAGTTCTTCGGGCAGACGCTCTTGGGCAGCCTTGAACGACACGGTACCTTTACGGGCAGTGACAACGACGAAGAGATGGTCGTCGGCGATGGTGGCGGCAAGTTTGGGCATCTCGTTCCAATGCTCCATCTCTATATAGGTGGCGCGCACTGAGGCGTGGCGGTTCTTGACATATTCGTTGATCATCTGCAGCGTGTCCTTGCGGCCGTAGAAGACAATACGGCACTCCAGGTTTTCGGATAGTCGTGAGAGCCGTTCCACCCATCGGTAGAAGCCTGGCTCGTACTGCGTGCGGGAAGGCACGGCAACCTGTATGCGGCGCAGCGTGGCGATGGGATGGTTGAGGCGCGCCATGATGATCTGACGGCTTAGGCCGTTGAACAAACTCTGGTGGAACTCACCCCAGAACTTCGGACTGACATTGGAGTGAGTGTGCATGCCGATGAGCACCTCTGTGGCCTGGAACTCCTTGAAGGCATGCTTGATGCCATTGGCGATATTGGCGGCAATGCGCACCTGGGTCTGCAAGTGGACATCGGAGCCTGCGGCGTAGTGGCTGACCTGATCCAGCAGGCGTTGCCCGGCTGCTTGGTTCTTGCGGATGTTCTGGTCGTCATACACGACGTTCAGTGCCACAATGCCCTGTGGGCGCTTGACCGACCGCATCATCAGCGCCAGGTCGATGAGTCGGTTGGCATATTCGGGGTATTTCACCGGCACGAGGATGTTTTCCACCGTCGTGGGCTCTTCTTCGTCGTGTGCCACTTCCTTGTCGCGGACAATGATGTGCTGTGCGGAGCGGTCGGTGACGATCGACGAGATGATGCAGGTGAAGAGAATCATGATGACCACGCCGTTGAGCATCTGCTCATCGACGAGAGGTTTCCCGTCGGCAGTTTTTAGCCCCATGCCCACCATTACCATGGCAATGGCTCCGGCAGCATGAGCTGACGACAGACCAAACATCATGTGCGCTGACGACAACGGCAGACGGAAGAGGAAACCGGAGAAATAGGCGGCGATGGCCTTGCTCAGCGTACCGATGATGACGAAACAGGCAACCACCCAGATGATATTTCCACCGGCAAAGAGCAGGCGTACGTTGATAAGCATGCCTACGCCAATAAGGAAGTAGGGGATGAACAGTGCGTTGCCGATGAACTCGATGCGGTTCATCAGCGGCGAGAGCTGGGGGATATAGCGGTTGAGGATGAGTCCGGCAAAGAAGGCACCGAAGATACCTTCCAGTCCGATGAGCTCGGCGAGCGCTGCCATCAGGAAGAGCATGGCCATGACAAAGATGAACTGCATGACGGCATCGCTGTAGCGGCGCAGAAACCAACGTGTCAGCCGGGGAACAGCATATAGCAGGACGGTGCAGTAGAGTGCCATCTTCAAGATGAAGAAACTCCAGAAGGCAAAGCCGCCACCACCTTGATGAGAGGCAACGATGACGGCCAGTACGATGAGGGCCAAGAGCAGGCTCACCATCGTGGCGCCCACGCTGATGACCACACTCGGCTTGCGCTGTAGGCCATAGCGGCTGACGATGGGGTAAGAGATCAGCGTGTGCGACGACATGATACAGGCCAGCAGCAGGGCGGCTCCCGTCGTATAGCCCAACAGGCTGATACCTGTGACGTAGTTCATCGCAAAGGGTATGGCAAAAGTCAGCAGACCAAAGACCAGCGCACGGTATTTGTTGCGCTGCAGGCCGTCGAGATCCATCTCCAAAGAAGCTAGGAACATGATGTAGTAGAGGCCTACCCGGCCGAAGAGTTCAAAGGAGGCGTCGCGCGAGAGAATGTCCAGCCCGTACTGACCAACGAGCACACCGGCCAGCACCATGCCAATGATATGCGGGATGCGCAGCTTGCCCATGATGATAGGAGCCAGCAGGATGATGAGCAATACCACGAAGAAAATTAGCGTGGGATTGGTGATGGGGAAGTATGACGCGATGTTGAGCATATATCTTCTATGTTCCTACGAAATTCTTACGCAAAGGTAGCAATTATTTTTCAAACACTGAAAAATATTACATATTGTTCGTCTAATTGATTGAAAAGTTGTACTTTTGCAACACATTATCTGCAACATATTTATATTAAGAGAAAGGAATAGATTATGAGAGTAGCTATTGTTGGTGCCAGTGGCGCTGTGGGTCAGGAGCTTCTGCGTATCCTCGCTGAGCGTGATTTCCCCGTTGATGACCTTGTATTGTTCGGTTCTACACGTAGTGCCGGCCGCCTTTACAATTTCAAGGGTAAGGACTATGAGGTAAAGCTTTTGCAGCACAACGACGACTTCAAGGGTGTGGACATCGCCTTCACCTCTGCCGGTGCTGGTACGAGTAAAGAGTTTGCGGACACAATCACGAAGTATGGCGCTGTGATGATCGACAACTCCAGCGCCTTCCGTATGGATGACGATGTGCCATTGGTGGTGCCTGAGGTCAACGCCGCTGATGCGCTGAAACGTCCGCGCGGCATCATCGCCAACCCTAACTGCACCACGATCATGATGGTCGTCGTGCTGGAGCCTATTGAGAAGCTGTCTCATATCAAGAAGATCCATATCTCCAGCTACCAAAGTGCCTCCGGTGCCGGTGCCGCCGCTATGAAGGAGCTCGAGCAACAATACAAGGAGATGGTGGAGCAGGGACATGTGACTACCATTAACAAGTTTCCTCACCAGTTGGCCTACAACGTTATCCCACAGATCGACAAGATGACACCCAACGACTATACCAAAGAGGAGATGAAGATGTACAACGAGACGCGCAAGATTATGCACTCTGATGTGCGCACCTCTGCCACCTGTGTGCGTGTGAGCTCGCTGCGCTCCCACTCCGAGAGCGTATGGTTAGAGACGGAGAAGCCGCTGAGTGTGGAGGAGATCCGCGAAGCGCTGAAGGTCGCCTCCGGCGTCACCGTTGTCGACGATCCCCAGAACTATGTCTACCCCATGCCGCTGGAGAGTGCTGGCAAAGACGATGTCTACGTGGGCCGCATCCGCAAGGACCTCGCCGACGATAACGGCAACACGCTCTGGCTCACCGGCGACCAGATCCGTAAGGGCGCAGCCCTCAATGCCGTGCAGATCGCCGAGTACCTTATCAAAGAGGGCAACGTGAAGTAAGAAGCAGAGACGGGAAGCAGGGGGCGAGCCAGAGCTCGGGAGCGGTGACAGCGACCGGGCAAGCTGCCGGGCCTTGGCACAGCCAAGGCAAACCGAACCGCTAACGCAAAAAGAGCAGCCCCCTGCCTTTCGGTTCTGCCCTTGGTTCCCCGGCGGCTTCCTGCCTTCCGGCTCTGCCCTTTGGCTCCTTAGCTGCTCTGCCTCTGCTCTTGAGTTGCTGTCTCTTCGCGTGAGCCGTTGTGTTTGCTTCGCCTGTGGCGAAGTCCTCCCTTTGTGATTCAAGTCCTCCCTTTGTTATTCAATAATCTCCCAAGTCTATGAATGAGGAACAATATCTACGGCACAAGCCTTTTGCCGGTCCTCTGAAGCCTTCCATGCAGCGCCGCGCCATCTTCAACGACTATCACGCGCGCCGCATCTACTTGCTGACGGTAACCACCGTCAACCGCTACCCATGGCTTGGCAAGGTAGTGGGGCGCACGACGGCTCCGCGCTATACCCTCGACTATCCTCATATTGTTCCCAGTCCTTTAGGCCTTGCTGTCTTGGATGCTTGGAGGCATATCCCCGACTTCGTGCCTGAGATCTCCATTGTCGACTTCCAGCTCATGCCCGATCACCTGCATGGCATTCTCTTTGTCCATGAGAGGATGGCACGGCATCTTGGCAATGTTGTCGGCGGCTTTAAGAAATCCTGCAACGCAGCCTTTCGCCGTATCATTCTCCACGAAGAGGAGAATCCCAAGGAACAGCGCCACAAAGACGGTAATATGCTCTGGCAACTTGGCTACAACGACCGCCTGCTGAATGATGAAGGGCAGATGGAGCGGTGGCGCCGCTATCTTCACGACAACCCTTACCGCCTGATGATGAAGCGTGAGCACCGTGACCTCTTCCGTGTGCAGCACAACTTCGAATATGCCGGCTACAGCTTTTCTGCCATCGGCAACCGCTTTCTCCTCGACTATCCCGAGAAGAAAGTAGTGCAGTGCTCGCGCCGTCTCACGGCTGAGCAGATCGAAGCGCAGCGTCAGCAGTGCCTGAAGGATGCAGCGCGTGGCGTAGTCTTCATCTCTCCGAGCATCTCGCCGGGCGAGAAGACCATCATGCGTAGCCTGTTTCTCCAAGGCTGTTCGCTCATTCATCTACGTGAGAACGGCTTCACTGACTACTCCAAGCCCACGGGCCGCTCGATGCAAGCTTGTGCCGAAGGCCGCCTGCTGTTGCTGGCCCCATGGGAGCATCACAACGCCCGTACGACGATCCGGCGTGACCAGTGCCTAAGCCTGAACGAGATGGCCAAAGCTCTCAGTGAGTGTTAACGCTTATCACTTTTCTGTGGCTTCTTCTTGTTATATAAAAAAAATTGTGTATCTTTGCATCCACTACGATTATTTTCATGCGCCTGTGGCGGAATTGGTAGACGCGCTAGACTTAGGATCTAGTTGCTCACGCAGTGCAGGTTCGAGTCCTGTCAGGTGCACCAAATGAAGAAATCCTAACCGTCGTCCGCCGGTTAGGATTTTTTCCTTTTTCTGATATTTAACGCTCTCGGAAAGAGTATTTTAAAGAAAAAGCAGTAACTTTGCACGAAAGTATTATTTATTAGAACGTTAAAGAATCATGGCACAAGAAGATGTTTTCAAGAAGATTGTGAGTCATAGCAAGGAATATGGTTTCGTATTCCCCAGTTCAGACATCTATCCTGATGGACTCGCAGCCGTCTATGATTACGGACCAAACGGTGTAGAACTGAAAAACAATATCAAGAAGTACTGGTGGGACAGCATGGTGCTTCTTCACAATAATATCGTGGGCATTGACGCTGCCATCTTCATGAACCCGACCGTATGGAAGGCCAGTGGCCACGTTGACGCTTTCAACGACCCTCTCATCGACAACCGCGACTCGAAGAAGCGCTATCGTGCCGATGTGCTCATCGAGGATCAGATCGCCAAGTACGAAGAGAAGATCGACAAGGAGGTGAAGAAAGCCGCCAAGAAGTTCGGTGATGTCTTCGACGAGAAAAAGTTCCGTGAGACCAATCCCCGTGTCCTTGAGCATCAGAAGAAGCGCGACGACCTTCATGCCCGCTACACCGAGGCTATGCAGGGCCCCAACCTTGAGGAGCTCAAGCAGATCATCCTCGACGAGGGTATCGTAGATCCTATCAGCGGTACGAAGAACTGGACCGACGTGCGTCAGTTCAACCTGATGTTCTCCACTGAGTTCGGTTCCACAGCCGGTGCCACGAGCAAGGTCTACCTCCGTCCGGAGACCGCCCAGGGTATCTTTGTCAACTTCCTCAACGTGCAGAAGACCACCCGTCAGAAGTTGCCGTTTGGTATCGCACAGATCGGTAAGGCCTTCCGCAACGAGATCGTTGCCCGTCAGTTTGTCTTCCGTATGCGTGAGTTCGAGCAGATGGAGATGCAGTTCTTCTGCCAGCCCGGCACCGAGATGAAGTGGTTTGAATATTGGAAGAAAGCCCGTCTGGCTTGGCATGAGGCACTGGGCATGGGCAACGACAACTACCGTTACCACGACCACGAGAAGCTCGCCTTCTATGCCAACGCAGCCACCGATATTGAGTTCAAGATGCCGTTCGGCTTCAAGGAGGTCGAGGGTATCCACAGCCGTACCAACTACGACCTGAGCCAGCACGAGAAGTTCAGCGGCACGAAGATGCGCTACTTCGATCCTGACACCAACGAGAGCTACGTGCCCTACGACGTGGAGACCTCTATCGGCGTCGACCGTATGTTCCTCAGCGTCATGTGCCACTCTTATGAGGAGGAAATGCTCGAGAATGGTTCCAGCCGCATCGTCCTGCACCTGCCGGAGGCTCTGGCACCTATCAAGTGCGCCGTGTTGCCGCTTGTCAATAAGGACGGACTGCCCGAAAAGGCACAGGAGATTGTTAATGACCTGAAGTTCCACTTCACCACACATATCGAAGCTAAGGACTCTATCGGCAAGCGTTATCGCCGCCAGGATGCCATCGGCACACCGTTCTGCGTCACCGTTGACGGACAGACCCTGGAGGACAACACCGTCACCCTGCGCTATCGCGACTCGATGGAGCAGGAGCGTGTGCCTGTGGAGAAGCTGCGCGAGATCATTGAGGACCGCGTGAGCATCACCAGCGTGCTGAAGAAACTCAGCAAGGAGATTGAGGGTCTTGACAAGTAATCACACAACAAGTAAAGAATGAACATCAGCATCAAGCGCGTCATCAAAAAATGGAGTGGGGCTCTGCTTGCCGTTGTGGCAGGCAGCATGCTACTTGCCGCCTGTTCGGAGAATGACGACAATAGTTCGGAGTTTGACGATTGGCAGAGCAAGAACACAACTTACTGGAATGCGCTCTACGCCAAGGCGCAGGACAGCGTCAAGGCTGGCAATACCAGTTGGAAGATCATCAAGAAATGGAGTCTGGAAGACGCTTTGCAGTCTAAGAGCACCGATTTCATCATCGTCCACGTCAAAGAGAAGGGTACTGGTACAGTTTATCCCATCTATACCGACACAGTTCGGACGCACTATACCGGCCGGTTGATCCCCTCCGCAAACTATCCCGACGGTTATCAGTTCGACTCTTCCTTGGGCCACGCAATTTCCATGGATGAGGCCACACCGACGAAGTTGGCTGTCAGCAAGGTTGTTGACGGATTTTCCACGGCTTTGCAAAACATGCATGTCGGTGACCGCTGGGAGGTATACATCCCTTATACCCTTGGCTATGGCGAGACGGCACAGAGTGCGATCCCTGCCTATTCCACGCTAATCTTCGACATTAAATTGGCAGCCATCTATCCCAAGGGACAGAAAGTCCCGGATTGGAAGTAAGCCGACAGCATATCTTTAAGGCCATGCCCCGAAGCATTTCTCGACGTCCTATATATAAATAAGGTGTAGGGCATAGAGAAAAGCTTCGGGGCATGGTCTTTTTTTGTTGTTGTAAGCCCTTTCTGCTGCCTTTCTATGGTTGTTTTCGCATCGTGGTCGTCGGTTGTTGCTGTGCAAACGGTTGCTCAGCGTCTTAGTACTGAAAAGTCATTGTGTGCGCACACACTTTATTGATATAGGTCAAAAATCCTCTCTTTTTGCATAAAAACGATGGTAGAATCGTTGCGGCATTGCGGAAATCATCCTATCTTTGCAGCGTCAAAAGGAAAAAGGATGACCGTAAGGACATCAAGAGATATTTGAAAAGTTGAGAGAAAGATACAAGGTAATAAGTTCGTCAGGATGCGACGTTAGCAGAAAAATAGAGAGAACGCAGGTAGAAGATGATTCAGGACGACAGGTAGAAGATAGTTCAGGATATAGGATAGGTAGAAGATTAGTTCTGGGAAAGGTAAAAAGAAAGATTGATTCAGGAAACGTGATAGGTGTAAGTGATAGAAGAAAGGTATTAGTAAATGCAGAAAGGTATTAGTAGAATAGGGTATTAGTGAAAGAAGAATAGGTGTTAGTAAGACAGAAGAAGGTAAGGTAGATGTTCCTCAGGTAGAGAAGAAAGATTGAAGAAGTAAGGATGACAGACAGGATAACACGATTCAGGATGACGATGAAGAAAAGGTAAAGGTAAAAGATTGAGTAATGAAAGATTGGTTTATAGTTTAATAAGAAAGCGAGGTAAAAAGATGTATGAAATGATGATGAGTCTCATGTGTGCAGCAAGTGCTGCCGCATGGATGTGGGCAGAGAACAATGGCATGCGCCTTTAGTTCCCCCACGCGATTGGAAGGAGAATAGCATAGAAAATTGATTTAACAGATATAACGAGAGCGGTGTTCCAGTATATGGGACACCGCTTTTTGGTTATTTGGCGGATTCTGTGTACCTTTGCAGTATAATCAAAAAGTAGTATGTTCAGCAATAAAAAGAGCGAGGCCTTGTTGGCCAAGATCCGTGAGGGAGCCCCGTTGATGGGCAGCGAGAAGCTGCGGCTCATCGTGGAGTTGAGTATTCCTTCCATCCTGGCCCAGATCACCAGCGTGCTGATGTTTTATATTGACGCCTCCATGGTGGGCTCGTTGGGTACTGAAGCCAGTGCGGCTATCGGCTTGGTGGAGCCGGCCTCGTGGCTTTTCGGTTCGCTGACGGCCGCTGCGTCGATGGGTTTTGCCGTGCAGGTGGCCCATTTCATTGGTGCCAACGACTTCCATCAGGCCCGCCGCGTGATGAAGCACGGCTATCTGTTTTGCTTTGTCTTCTCGTTGGTGCTCATGGCTGTGGCCTGTGGCGTGTCTGGTCCGTTGCCCCGTTGGTTAGGTGGTGGCAGTGACATCCAGCACGAAGCCTCGGTCTATTTCCTCATCTTCTCGTTGGCCGCTCCGTTCTTCATGATGGAGAACCTCTCTTCAGCTATGCTCAAGTCGAGTGGCGACATGCGGCGGCCGAGTTCCATCGCCGTGCTGGCCTGTGTCCTCGACGTGTTTTTCAACTTCCTACTCATCTTCCCCTCGCGCACCATGAACGTGTTGGGCATGGACATCCCACTCTGGGGTGCCGGTCTGCGCGTGGAGGGAGCGGCCCTGGGTACATCGTTGGCCTACGCTGTCACCTCGCTGATCCTCGTGTGGTTCAACGTGCGCCGCAGTCCCATCCTGGCCTGGCATCTCGACCGCGAGCGTTTCGTCTGGCAGCCGGAGTATGTGATGAAAGCTTTGAAGATCAGTGCGCCGATGGCCCTGCAATATGTGCTGATGAACGGCGCGCAGATTGTTTCCACAATGATCGTCGCCCCGTTGGGCAATGTCGCCATTGCCGCCAACTCGTTTGCCGTGACTGCCGAGAGTCTGTGCTACATGCCGGGCTATGGCATCGGCGACGCTGCCTCCACGCTTGTCGGCCAGACCTTTGGTGCCGGTCGACGTGATCTCTGCCGCAGCTTTGCTTGGCTGACCATCGGCTTGGGCATGGGTGTGATGGCACTGATGGGCGTGGTGATGTATGTCTTCGCCCCCGAGATGATCGGTTTCCTCACCCCCGTGGTGGCCATCCGCGAGCTGGGAACGCGCGTGCTGCGCATCGAGGCTTTTGCCGAGCCTTTCTTTGCGGCCAGCATTGTGGCCTTCCGTGTCTGCCTCGGCGCCGGCGACACACTCAAACCAGCCGTGATGAACCTCGCCTCGATGTGGTGCGTGCGCCTGACGCTCGCCTATATCCTGAGTCAGCACTATGGGCTCGTAGGCGTGTGGGTGGCTATGGCGTTGGAGCTCACCTTCCGTGGATGCATCTTCCTCGTCCGCATTGCACGCGGGCGGTGGTACTTGAAACCGCAGCCCGCAAAGACAGAATCATAAGAGTATATTTTTCGTTTTAAATAAACACACATGAAAAGACAAATCGTATTGTTGAGTCTGGCACTCGCCTGCACAGGTGCTTTCGCCCAGGCTCCCACGTCGGGTATCGACCGCAGAAACCTCGATACCTCGGTGCGTCCCGGTGACGACTTCTATCACTACGCCGCCGGTGGTTGGCTCAAGAGCCATCCCTTGGACGCTGAGCATCCCGAGAACGGAGCATTCATCGACCTTGAGGAACTCAACCAGAAACGTATCCAGGAGCTCATCCTCCAGTATGCCAACCAGAAACAGAAGCAGGGTACACTCGGACAGAAGATCGGATCGCTTTACAATCTGATGATGGACAGCGTGCGCCTCAACCGCGAGGGATGGGCTCCGCTGAAGCCGACACTCGCCCGTATCGCTGCCATCAAGAACACACGCGAGTATCAGATTGTCACCGCAGCACTCGACCGCAATGGCGAGGGCACGATGATGTTTGACATCGGCGTGGATGCTGACCAACGTAACGCCGCATGGAATCTCGTAAACATCGGACAGGGCGGACTCGGACTGGGCACGCGCGACTATTATGTCTCAGATGATCCCGACAAGAAGAAGGTGCTCGAGGCCTACAAAACCTATCTGACTCATCTCTTCCAACTCGTAGGCAACGATGAGGCTAAGGCCAAGAGCAAGATGCAAAAAGTGCTCAACATTGAAACAGAGATCGCCAAGGCCAGCTATGACGAGGTGAAGCTCCGCGATGTCGACGGCAACTATCATAAGATGAGCTATACCGAGCTCGTCGACCAGTTCCCCGGTATCGACTGGGGCAATGTGATGCTGGCCAGTGGCATGCCTGCCATCGACAGCATCGACGTGGCACAGCCGGAACCGATCCACGAAGTGGAGAATATCTTGGCCGACACGCCGCTTGAGGATCTGAAGACTTATGCTGAGGCTAAGGTCATCAGTGGCGCCTCCAGTCAGCTCAGTGATGCTTTCCGCAAGGAGGCTTTCCAACTCGGTGCCGCGCTGAGTGGTGTCAAGCAGGACCGTCCGCGCTGGAAGCGTGCCGTAAGTCTGGTCAGCGGTACACTCGGTGAGGCTATCGGCAAGCTCTATGTCGAGAAGTACTTCCCCGAGAGCTCCAAGAAGAAGATGCTCGACCTGGTTCACAACCTGCAGACGGCGCTCGCGCAGCGCATCGACGCCGCCACTTGGATGGGGCCGGCCACCAAGGCTCAGGCCAAGGACAAGCTTCAGAACTTTATCATCAAGATCGGTTATCCCGACAAGTGGAAAGACTATAGTGGACTGCAGGTGGTGGACTCGCTGAGCCTCTATGAGAATCTGCAGCAAATCTCCCGTTGGGCTACCGACAAATATATCGCCGAGAAGGTCAACAAGAAAGTCGACAAGATGGAGTGGGGCATGACGCCGCAGACCATCAATGCCTACTACAACCCGACGACCAACGAGATCTGCTTCCCCGCGGCCATCCTGCAGCCGCCATTCTTCGATCCGAATGCTGACGATGCCGTGAACTATGGCGCCATCGGCGGCGTCATCGGACACGAGATGAGCCATGGCTTTGACGACCAGGGATCGCAGTTTGACAAGAACGGCAACCAGCACGACTGGTGGACAGCACAGGACAAGAAGAACTTCAACGCACGCACAAAGGTGCTGGCCGACAACTTCTCTCACTTCGAGGTGCTTCCAGGCGTGAAGATCAACGGTGAGCAGACCCTCGGCGAGAACATTGGCGACAACGGCGGACTCAACATTGCCTTCACTGCGCTGCAAAACAGCATGAAGCAGCATCCGCTGATCACCATCGATGGCTTCACGCCTGAACAGCGCTTCTTCCTGGCCTGGGGCCGCGTATGGGCGTCGAATATGACACCGGAGGTGATCCGTTATCTCATCACTGTCGATGTTCACTCTCCCAACATGGCCCGTGTCAACGCCGCTCTGCCACAGATCGACGCTTGGTACAAGGCCTTCGGCGTGAAGAAGGGCGACAAGTTGTTCTTGCCCAAGAACAAGCGTGCACACATCTGGTAAGCAATTGCTGAAATCCACTTTTGTTGGATAAACTGACAAAAAACAGCCTCTGAGAATCGATTCTTTGCGACGAAGTGTCTTCTTGGGCGCAATTTTGCGAATTTTGAGAGGTTTTTAGTAAGTTGTTGATAGTCAGCAGGTTGTAAATATCTGTCAATTTTCTGTCGAAGAAATCGTTGAGATGCTTCGGTCAAAAAGGTACTTTGACCGAAAATTCTCTAGAGAATTTTTGATGAAACGACCTTGATGACCCAGTCATCAAGGCTATTTCATAACGAAAAAAGGGTGATTTGACATTGTCAAATCACCCTTTTCTATGTCTGATCATGCAGAAAGCATGAAAAAACGCTTGGTTTTGCTCTTGACCACTCTCTTTTACTGATGCTCTCATCTCTAGAATGAGAGCCCAGGCTGAGGGGTTTTTGTTAAGATGTTTTTCGTCTATTCCCAGAGATCCTTAGGCTTTGCCACAGTCTCCCATGGGTTGTCGCCTTGCCAATTGTCGTGAAGATGGACAAAGGCTGAAGCAATATCCGACGCAAACTCGGGCTGAATACTGACGACGATCTGCGCGAGACTTTGACAAAAACGGCTCAATGCCTGACGTGCTTTTTTGATAGCGTGTGACATTATGTCATACCTTCCACCATTCCTCCTACCGTTGGCACATGCTTTGTTATTTAAGGGGCGGGCAATTAAGTCCAATAGTTAACATCGAATAATAAATAAAATACATACTATTATGGGAAAGATTATTGGAATCGACTTAGGTACTACCAACAGCTGTGTGGCTGTGTTTGAAGGCAATGAGCCTGTAGTGATCGCAAACTCTGAAGGCAAGCGTACAACGCCGTCTGTTGTGGGCTTCGTCAAAGACGGTGAGCGCAAGATTGGTGATCCGGCAAAGCGTCAGGCTATCACCAACCCGAAGAACACTGTGTACTCCATCAAGCGTTTCATGGGTGAGACCTATGAGCAGAGCCGCAAGGAGGCTGAGCGTGTGCCTTACAACGTGATCAACGACAACGGCTATCCTAAGGTGCAGATCGAGGGTGCAGCACATCCTTACACACCGCAGGAGATCTCCGCTATGATCCTGCAGAAGATGAAGAAGACCGCTGAGGACTATCTCGGTCAGGAGGTCAATGAGGCTGTCATCACCGTGCCTGCTTACTTCTCCGACTCACAGCGTCAGGCTACCAAGGAGGCTGGTGAGATCGCCGGTCTGAAGGTGCGCCGTATCGTCAACGAGCCTACGGCTGCCGCACTGGCTTACGGTGTCGACAAGGCTAACAAGGATATGAAGATCGCTGTCTTCGACCTTGGTGGTGGTACGTTCGATATCTCTATCCTTGAGTTTGGAGGCGGTGTGTTTGAGGTGCTCGCTACCAATGGTGATACCCACTTAGGCGGTGATGACTTCGATCAGGTGATCATCGACTGGCTGGCCAACGGCTTCAAGGCCGACGAGGGCATCGATCTGACCAGGGATCCTATGGCTATGCAACGCTTGAAAGAGGCTGCTGAGAAGGCAAAGATTGAGTTGAGCTCTACAACTTCCACTGAGATCAACCTGCCTTATATCTCTGCTGAGGGTGGTGTGCCTAAGCACTTGGTGAAGACACTGACACGTGCTCAGTTTGAGCAACTCGCTCACGACCTGATCCAGAAGTGTCTGATACCTTGCCAGAACGCTATCCGCGACGCTAAGCTCTCTACGAGCGATATCGACGAGGTGATCCTCGTGGGTGGCTCCAGCCGTATCCCCGCTGTGCAGACACTGGTGAAGCACTACTTCGGTAAGGAGCCTTCGAAGGGTGTCAACCCCGATGAAGTCGTCGCTGTGGGTGCTGCCATTCAGGGCGCTATCCTCAACAACGAGAAGGGTGCCGGCGACATCGTGCTGCTCGACGTCACTCCGTTGACCCTCGGTATCGAGACCATGGGGGGCGTGATGACCAAGTTGATCGACGCCAACACGACTATTCCTTGCAAGAAGAGCCAAGTATTCTCTACCGCTGTTGATAACCAGACTGCCGTGACCATTCACGTGCTGCAGGGTGAGCGCCCGATGGCAGCTCAGAACAAGAGCATCGGACAGTTCAACCTTGAGGGTATTGCACCCGCACGCCGTGGTGTTCCACAGATCGAGGTGACCTTCGATATCGATGCCAACGGTATCCTGAACGTCAGTGCCAAGGATAAGGCTACCGGTAAGGAGCAGAAGATTCGCATCGAGGCTTCCAGCGGCTTGAGCCAGGACGAGATCGAGCGCATGAGAGCTGAGGCCAAGGCCAACGAGAATGCTGATAAGCAGGAGCGTGAGAAAGTGGATAAGCTCAACCAGGCTGACTCCATGATCTTCACCACTGAGAACTTCCTCAAGGACAATGCCGACAAGATCCCGGTTGACAAGAAGCCGGCCATCGAGGATGCCCTCAACAAGTTGAAGGATGCCCACAAGGCTGCCGATGTGGCTGCTATCGACACGGCCATGGCAGCTCTGAACACTGCCGTTCAGGATGCTTCGGCTCAGATGTACGGCCAGGGTGGTGCTCAGCCGGGTGCCGGCCAGGGCTTCCAGGGTGGTGCCAACGCCGGTGCCGGTTCGCAGCAGAACACGAACAACGGTTCTGACAACAAGTCGGACGACAATATCCAGGACGCTGACTTCGAGGAGGTAAAATAATGCCGCCAGGAAAAACGATAATAAACAACATGCAAATGCGTGCAGCTCAATGAGTTGCACGCATTTTGCGTTTATAGGGTTCTTGGTTCTTATGCCTTTGATATGTGTTTGTTTATGGCTTATTTGCAACATATTTGCAACACAACAAAAAAGTAGATAATGTGGGACTTATTCCCACCAATACATACTAATACATACTTAAAAGTAGATATTATGCCCGCAATCGGATTTGAGATTAAACGCAAGTGCAAGGTCTGTGGCGAGGTGTTTATTGCCAAGACTCTTGACAGTCTCTATTGTTCGCCCAAATGCAGCAAAGTGGCTTGGAAGCGCAAAAAAGACGCGCAAAGGAAGGAAGAGAAGCTCACGCAACTGGCACTACATATTCCCGACATCAGGGAGTATCTGTCGGTGCGGGAGGCCGTGGCGATGTTTGGTGTGGAGCGGACTACGCTCTACCGGCTCATAAAGAATGGTACTGTACCAGCTATCAATGTAGGGAAAAGGCTGACCAGAATCAAACGCTCGGCCTTGGAAGCAATGTTCCTCACTAGAACGGAAAGTAATGCTGAGAAAACGAGACCGGTTCCAAAGAAATACAGCATGGAGCCGGGAGATTGCTACACCATCGGTGAGATATGTAACCGGTATCATGTTGACGACAGTACAGTATGGTCGCACATCCGGAAATATTCCATTCCTTCACGGCAGATAGGCAACTTCGTCTACGTACCTAAGGAAGAAATTGATAACCTCTATAAATCAGAAGTGAAATGAGAAAAGCATTAGTCAACACAAAGGTAACCGTCAAACTTAGGAAATCGGTTCACCATGCTGATGAGTGGTATCTCTTCATTGAGTCCTATCCCGTATATAAACGTGGCGAGGCCAAGGCAAAGAGAGTGATCGAAGCCCTCAATCGCACCATCTCGACTCCCGTATGGGATGTCTCGTCCGTTGCGCGCATCCTGCCTGACGGTTCGTTCAATTACAAGCCCAAGCGCGACATGAATGGCATCATTCAATGCAAGTCACGTTTGGACCAAGAGGCTTGTATCTATGCTGACAATGTCAGAAAGATGCGTCAGCATGAATATGACAGCATGGCGCTGTATTCTGACCGAGAATTGGAAATCATGGAGCAGAAGGAACGAAGCGCACAAGACTTCATCAAGTATTTCAATGACATCATCTACAAACGGCATCCAAACAGTTCTGATGCCATCATCGTGAACTGGTGTAGAGTTGGTGAGTTGCTCAGAATCTATTCGGAAGGTAAGCCGCTTCCTTTCAAGAACATCTCTGTGAGAGTATTGGAAGACATTAAAATGTTCCTCCTGCGTGCCCCGCTCGGTGGCAGGAAGAAGGGCACTATCTCCCGGAATACAGCATCCACCTATTTTTCCATTGTCAAGGCCGGACTTAAACAAGCCTTCATTGATGAGTTCCTCACCGTCGATATGAGTGCAAAGGTGAAGGGTATCCCCACTGAGGATAAGGTACGCGCTACACTCTCACTCGAGGAGGTGAAGCGGTTGGCTGAGACACCTTGTGAGAATGAGGTGCTGAGACGTGCCTCGTTCTTTTCTATTCTTACAGGACTACGGCATATAGACATCAGTAAACTCAAATGGAAATATTTCTCTCAAACGAGCAATGGCGGCTGGCGTATCGACTTGTCGCAGATAAAGACGAAGAAAGATGCTTATTTGCCTATCTCCGATCAGGCTTTGTCCTTGTGTGGCGAGCATCCTGAAGATGAGGAACAACTCGTATTTGCCGGATTGCAAAAGGCATCATGGATCTCAAAGCCCTTACGCCGGTGGGTGGAGGCAGCCGGTATAAAAAAACATATAACTTTCCATTGCTTCCGTCACTCCTACGCCACGTTGCAGCTGGAATTAGGTACAGACATCTACACCATTAAGTCGATGCTCGGACACACAAATGTGAAAACTACACAAATCTATACCCATATAGTAGATTCGGCTAAGGTAAAGGCTGCGAATACAATTCATATTGATAACCTCCAAGTTAAATAAGAAAATACTGCGAATGCAAGTCATAATTCATCTCCACCTTTGAGCACCAAGTAGTTACGCTCTTTATAAGATCATTTGCACTAAGCTCTCCTCGTTCGCCATCCGGCAAACAAGGGGAGTTTTTGTTTGTCTGTACTCGTTAAAACGCTAATAAGGATGCAAGGGAATACGACCTTAAAGGGCATCTTCTGTTTCTTTTATCTTAACAAAAACTAAAATATTGGTTGCAACGTGAGGGGTAAGTGTGGGGGATTTTTCCACCTGTTATGCACCCACAAAAAATCGTTTACCTTTGCCGCAGAAGTTTACCAAAACGATAAATAACTATGGAAGTAAAATCATTCGAGGAGATACCGGGCGCATTGTCCTATCTCATCAAGTCAGTAGAAGATCTGCGAAAGACAGTAAGCATCTTACAGCGTCAGCAGACAAGCAACCAACCCAAATGGATGGATATGGACGAGCTGTGTGCCTATCTTCCCTCACATCCAGCCAAGCAGACCGTTTATGGCTGGGTTTCTGCCAAGCAGATACCTGTGCATAAGATCAACAAGGCATTGGCTTTCCTGCAATCGGAGATTGACGAGTGGCTGAAGAGCAAATCATACACCTCGAAGCCGGATCTAATGCAACAGGCTGTAGACTTTGTCAATGCCAAGAAAGGAGGTGAGTTATGGAAATGACAGAAGATTATCAGTTTTCTTTCTTCCGGAAACCAATCCATAATACCGAACCGATACGTGCAGTCGGCATCGTGGACATTTACCGATATATCGTAGGGCACTATGCTGAACCTCAGACAAAGGCTTTACGTATGCTCGAAGACAGAAAGGAAGCCAAGCTGTACAAGACAGCGAACTTTGACTTCTGTTGTTTTTCCGGGCTGTTCAGAAAGCGATGCGAACGGGAACTGTTGATGCATTCCGGACTGATGTGTATCGATTTTGATCATGTGGCAGACTTGGCAAAGCTAAAAAAGCAATTGCTTGGCAACGAGTACTTCGATACGGAGCTGTTGTTTGTCAGTCCCTCCGGCAACGGCTTGAAGTGGATTATCCCTGTTGCCCTGCAGGGAATGGAGCATTCTCGATATTTCAAGGCCGTAGCCAACTGCCTGGAATCGTCAGGACTCCCCAAGGTGGACAGATCGGGCTGCGACCTGTCCCGTTCCTGCCTTCTGCCCTATGACCCCAACGCATACATTAATCCAAAATATGAAGAAGATGTCAAAGAAAATCTTTTCCGTGCAAGACTGGGAGTATGTCCATTCTGAACAGCGAGTGCTTGCACATGATGAAAGCAAACATTCTTCTTGTGCGCACCTACATAATAATGTGGAGGAGGATGTGGAGAGTGTTGTCTCAGCCATAGAAGCCCATGGCATTGATGTGGCACCGCATTATGCTGAGTGGGTCAATCTGGGCTTTGCGCTTGCCGATGCCTGCGGTGAGGGCGGAAGAGGATATTTCCATCGGCTCAGTTCGTTGCATCATGACTATAACCAAGTTGCGACCGACAAGCAATACTCCTATTGCCTTCGTGGCAAAAGGCAAGGGATTACTATTGCCACATTGTTCTATATGGCAGAACAACATGGAGTAGTATGGAGAAAGAGGCTGTCACCCATTTCTCCAAATACCCAAAATGGAGAAACGGACAAACGGATATTGGGGGACAACGCACTTCCTTCTTTCCCAGAGGAGGTGTTTGACGGCTTGCCTACGTTGCTGAAAGAAGCTGTGGACAATGCTGTGTCAAAGGATGACAGGGGCACAATACTGATAGGTTCCATTGTCACCCTCTCTGTATGCTTTTATAATCTTTGCGGCGTATATGACGAACGTATCGTATATCCCAATCTGTATCTTTTTGTCACGGCAGAAGCAGGAATGGGGAAGGGGGCGTTGTCGTTATGCCGGGAACTTGTTGTGCCCATCAACAGAGAACTTCATGAACTGACCAACAGATTGAAGGCACAATATAAGGCAGACATGGCTGAATATGTCAAGGGAAAGAAGTCTGGGGGAATGGACATGCCGCAAGAGCCTCCGCTCAGAACGCTTATTGTACCGGCCAACAGCAGTGCCAGTGCTTTTCTGAGGATTGCGAAAGACAACGATGGCATCATTCTTCTGTTTGAGACAGAAGGAGACACCCTCAGTCAAACGCTAAAATCGGATTATGGCAACTACTCTGATGTGTTGAGGAAGGCCTTCCATCACGAGGTGCTGAGTATGAGCCGATGCAAGGACAGAGAGATGTCAGAAGTGGAACAGCCCCGCATATCTGTAGTGTTGGCAGGAACGCCAGGCCAAGTGAATCGACTGATAAGCAATGAGGAGGATGGCCTGCTCAGCAGGTTCTGCTTCTATGCCCTTCCTTTCAAGCGAGGAATACGAAATGTCTTTGCCACCAGTGATGTCGCTCAGTCGAAGAATGCGAAGTTTAAGCTGTTGGGGGAGCGCTTCTATCATTTGCATCAGACTTTCATGCGACAAGGATCATACACTTTTTGTCTGCCACAACATTTGCAGGCGCGGTTTGTATCCTTTCTTCGTAAGGCCAATGAAGAATGTTGCGATGAGGTAGATAACAACATGCAGGGCATCGTACGGCGTATGGGGCTGATAGCCTTCCGAATGATGATGGTGCTGACGGCTCTGAGAACGATGGAAGCTGAGATGCATCGCCTGTCACCTGCACAGGATGGGACCATTCATATGCTTTGTCAGGATTGCGACTATCAGACAGTTATGCTCATTTGTCAAACTTTGCTCCGGCATTCAGTGTATGTTTACCGCAGATTGTCAAATGTCCAAGGAAGGACATCCGGCGAACAGCAGGAACGAGGCGCGGCTGCACGACGCAATGCTTTCTTCAATCTCCTGCCAGTCTCGTTTACCAAGAAGGACTATGACGCTCTCATTGAGACTACTCACGAGAACCGAAGCACAGCCTCTAAATGGATAGACCTCTTTATCAGGGAACAACGGCTGCACCGGACGGGACAAAGTATGTATCAGAAAACAGAACTATGATGATTAGAGTGGCAAGTTTGTGTTTTAGTGTCACTAAAACCTATGGCAACAGGGTACTTTGGCATCTTACAACTGCCAATACCCTGCAACGCCATTCCACACCACTCTGCAATCATCAGTAATAAGATCAACAATGACAACAGAAAGGAACAACAAAGGTGGTCGCCCTAAACTGGCTGACTATCAGAAAAGAACAAAAATGGTAAGAGTAATGTTCTGTGAGAACGATTTTATCTACCTACAGTCCAAAGCGGCAAAGGCTGGCTTGTCAGTAGGTGAATATTGCCATCAGGCAGCAATGGACAATACCGTTAGGGAAATGGTTTCGCCTGAGTTGGCAAAGGGCATTCGCGACTTGTCAGGCATAGCCAATAATGTCAACCAAATGGCTCACCAGATGCATGTCATTGGTTTGGATGCCGTCAAAGAAGAATGCATTGGCATCATCGCTGCAATCAGTGAAATCATTAATCGAATAAAACCCTTACATCATGATCGCTAAGATATTGAATCGCGTGGATTTTGGCGGGATCGTCAACTACGCACATAATGACAAGAATAAGAAGAAGCAAGCCAACCTGTTGGGTTATGAGGGCGTTTGTGTCACCGACAACAAAGCTATAGCCAATAGTTTCTATATCCAGGCCTCTATGCGTCCAAACAGACGTAAGCCTGTCAAGCACATCTCTCTGTCGTTCTCCCCAAGAGATGCAGACCGCTTCCCAGACAACAGGGAAGGGGATGAGCTCATGGCTAAGATAGCCAAAGAGTGGATGAAACGGATGGGTATCGTCCATACACAATACATCATTGCCAGACATCATGACACGCGACATCCTCACTGTCACATCGTCTATAACCTCGTTGGCAATGAAGGGCAGATTATCTCTGACAGCAATGAGCGATACCGCAGTGCTCGTATCTGCAAGGCTCTGACGGAGGAATATGGACTCTACATAGCGAGAAAGAACAGTAAAGAGCAGAACTTGGACCGGTTGCGAACGCACCAGCGGCAGAAGGCACAACTGCGTGCAGCTGTTATGGATGCCCGGCAAGAATCTACCGACTGGAATTCTTTTCTCAATGCCCTGTCCCGACGGAATGTCAGTGTTCAGGCCACGACGGATAGAGCAGCTGACAAAGTGGTGGGCTTGTCGTTCAGCATGGAAGATGCTCACTGCTCCGGTTATCGCCTTGATCCATCCCTGAGCTATCCTCATTTTGTCATTGCCTTTGGACAGGCATTGGAAGAGATCCTCTTTCAGCCTCATGCCCAATCCTTGGACTGCAGCGGAAGCCCAGTAAATAATCAAGGCTGGCGGAATAGGGACGATGAAGAAGCGAAGAAGAACCGTAAAGCTCATCATATTTATCAACCCTCAAAACGAAGAAGAAAATGAAAGAAGACATCATCGCCGCAAACATCAGCGGCCTGCGTTCCGACATCCAGTCCTTGGCGAAGCAGATTGCAGCGTGGTCACGATCCTTTGCACAGCAAGCAACACCAGCTCCCCAAACGCAGATAGACGAGAAGCAGTTGGCAGCAGCAATTGCTGACCTTATCCATACCGACATTAAGAGTCGGTTACAGAATGACAAAGAATTTGTGAATACTGTTGCAAGCGCTTATGACCGGGTGGTCAAACAATATAGTGAGGATATTAATACCACCCATAACTGCTTGAAGCAGAACAACAGCTATCTGCAACTTACCGAGAAGCGTTATAAAGAGCTGGCCGCTACTGTAGCGGCAGTCAAGCGGCATGCTGATCCACCATCTATTCCTCAGACGATGGAAGCTATCCCCCGTTTCCTGTTTATCACCTATCCGTGGTATTGGGTGCGGAGAATCTATCATAGCAGCCACTTCCGTCAGTACCTGCTGCTCTGCATGTCCTTCATCCTGATGCTCTCGGTATTCATGACGATGTTGGTAGCATATGACAATGTGAGGATGAGACGAGTTGGCAATGCTTCTTACTACAATAGCAATAGGTGATTGGTATTTACACGACTAACCTCTTACATAAAGTTGTAGCCTGTTCAGATTGTCATGTTAGCAAAACACCGATTCCCTTAACATGTGGCATACAACATGTTAAGGGGATGGCGTTTTGCTTAACATGTTTTTCCTATCGTGTTAAGTTTTTGGACCTATGATCACCTGACTGATTTATGAAAAGAACTACCAGTTTTGTATTGATGTAGTAGTTCTCTTTTCCCATTTTTATCTTTTTCAGCAGACCGGTTTGGGTTATTATGTCCAAATACTTACTTGCAGTTTGCCTAGAGACCATCATGTCACGCTCTACAAATTCAATCTTTGTATAAGGGTGATTTGTACTGATTCATCAAGTTGGGAATGGTTTGGGCCACACCTCTGAGCTCAGCCAATTTGCGGTTGGCAGAGATCAATTGTTTCATCACGGCCTTTGTCTCAATGTCAAAAGGCAGTGAAAGATGAGGAATATGATAACTGTGTTCCATTGCTTTGCTGTTAATTCAATACGATTCTAAGACCTAAGTCCAAAGCTTCGCTCACCTTTTCAAGGAAAGCCTTCTTCATCTTGTTGTTGGAGTGGGTCATGAGGAGCCAGCCATTTCCGAGGTCTCTTTGAGCCCGGCCGTACTTGGTGTCGCGACGGTTGGAGATGACGGGCACCTTGCACATCACCAAGCCTTGTGCTTCCACCACTTGGCGCACTCTTGTAACGCCTATTTTGCGGACGACTTTTTCTAAAGTATCGTTGGCTCTGTTATCGTGGTTTCGGGATCCACAACTTTCACCTCATCGTAAGTCAAGCCGTAAAGCTTATAGACCATTAGGTCAATAGCTCGCTCCTGTTGACTTGTTTCAGTTGTGGGATCAGCTTGCTTCGTTGAAATAATAGAAATTACAAGACCATCAATATCCAACGGTAAGCACATACATGAAAGGTAAGGAAGCTACTACTCATAATCTCCTGCTACTAATGAATCTTACAAATTTTGCATGTCATTGTTTCTGGATGAGTTTAGAAGGTCTTTTGCATCAACGTTGAGACACTCTGCTATTTGGTAAACCTAAAATCCGCAAGAAGAGCCGGTAATGCCAGTTTTGACCCAAAATCTGTTTCTTTGTGAGAATTGTAGCCAGAAACGGCTCCTATCCTTTCGATTAGCATCTTTTGGCGTACAACAGCCCCTTACCCCATAAAGCGTATAGGAGCTCACCGCTATAAAATTCAACATGTCTGCATTCATCATCCGAAATCAGATTTGAAGACGGTCGCATACGCATTCTGCTCCGTGTAGATATT
>R21__coassemble_125_pt1 | contig 63274 bp, 54 predicted proteins | sample R21__metabat2_high_PE_018 | metagenome-assembled genome bin R21
TTTTCATTTTGACTCCCGTTTTGTCTGATGAACAGATGAAGGAAACGGTCGCTAAGTTCAAGAAGCTGCTCACCGACAATGGTGCAGAGATTGTGAACGAAGAGGCCTGGGGACTGAAGAAGATGGCTTATGCAATCGACAAGAAGTCGACAGGTTTCTATTGCCTGTTGCAGTTCAAAGCTGAGCCTTCTGTTGTTAACACCCTCGAGACCGGCTATCGCCGTGATGAGAAGGTGATTCGTTTTATCACTGTGAAGCTTGACAAGTACGCTGTGGCTTATGCCGAGAAGCGCAAGGCAAAGTGGAACAACAAAGTGGAGGCATAAACTATGGCAGATCAGAAGAAATCAGAAATCCGTTATTTGAACGCCCCTTCTATCGACACCAAGAAGAAGAAGTACTGCCGTTTCAAGAAGAGTGGCATTAAGTATATCGACTACAAGGACCCCGAGTTCTTGAAGAAGTTCCTCAACGAGCAGGGCAAGATCCTTCCTCGCCGCATCACCGGTACCTCTCTGAAGTATCAGCGTCGTGTGGCTCAGGCTGTGAAGCGTGCACGCCAGATCGCGCTGCTGCCTTATGTAACCGATTTGATGAAGTAATTAAGGAGGAGCAGAAGATATGGAAATCATACTGAAAGAAGATATTATCGGACTTGGATACAAGAACGATATCGTAAAGGTTAAGGACGGCTATGGCCGTAACTATCTGATCCCGACAGGCAAAGGCGTCATCGCATCTGCAAGCGCCCGCAAGCAGCTCGCCGAGAACCTCAAGCAGCAGGCTGCCAAGCTCGCCGCTCTGAAGGCTGACGCAGAGAAGCGTGCTGAGGCTCTGAAGGATGTTCAGCTCGTCATCGCTGCCAAGGTTGCCGCTACCGGTCACCTCTATGGCTCTGTCGGCGCTGCTAAGGTTGCTGAAGAGCTCGCTAAGCTCGGCATCGAGATCGACCGCAAGATCATCACCATGCGTGAGGCTCGCAAGGTCGGTGACTTCGAGGCTACTGTTCACTTCCATAAGGAGGTTGAGGTGAAGGTGCCTGTGAAGGTTGTCGCTGAGAACCAGCCCGTTGCTCCCGTTGAGGAAGCACCGAAGGAGGAGGCACCTAAGGCAGAGGAAGCTCCCGCCGCTGAGGCTGCTGAGGAGCAGGCTCCTGCTGCTGAGTAATCAACAGCAATTGTTAGCTTGAAGTTATTTTTGCACTGTAAAGCATATTAATATCGATCCCCGCCGCATTCACTTGCGGTGGGGATCTTTCGTCGTACGGCACCTTGCAACTTTGCGGGAGCAGCACGTCCCTTGAAGCAAATTACTTTCTTTTCCTTTGGATACGAGTTTGGGAAAGAGGCTAAGCCTGGTAGAGAGTTCATTTGTTTCTTGTTTTCCTCCTTTGTTCATTAAACTGACAAAAAACAGGCATTTTCCAGGCGATTTTCTGCACGAAGGTGTATGTTGCGCTCAATTTCTCGAATTTTAGATGGTTTTTCTTAAGTTACTGATTCATAGAAACTTATAAACATATTACAAAATCTTTTACCACATCAACGCTACTTTTGCGTGAAAAATCATATAAACCTACCCTTCAGAAAGCCTTTCTGATGCTATCATCTCGCCTTTCTGACCATATCAGAAAGGTACTTTGACCAAGTCAGAAAGCCTTTTTGATAGCATCAGAAAGGTACTTTGACAACGTCGTCGCAGTTTTTTGTCTCTTTCACTCCTCCTTTTTTTCATTTTCCACAAAGATGTTTCTTTAGATTGACAGCCCGCGGTGATGCACTTTTGTCAATTGATTTCGGATATAAAAATCTATAACATACTGATGGACAATGCCAAGCCATTAAGCACGCAAGGACAGAAAAATAGCGAAAGTCCTTGCGTGCTTGATGGCTTTATATTGTCATAAAGTAGAGCTGTCACCGACCTCTATGACATTGATGTCGGCGTCAGCGGGCAGAAGGAGCCGAAGTTTGGGCACGAAGTTGTTGCGAGCCACAAAGAAGAGGTCCTTGCCGTCGGCGATGGCGATCATCAAGAGTTCGCGAAAGCCTTTGCCCGCTACTTCGATGCGCCCGATTTCGTCGATCCAAATCTCTTTGGCTTCGGGATGCTCCTTGTAATATTGCAGCGCACGGTCGAAGGCAGATAGATGGACGAAATAGCTGCAACTGTGCATCAGTCCGTCGGTGAGGTCTCTGACCGCCAGCGTCTCCTTGGATGCCGTCTCCATGTCTACTTCTGGATCTTTCACAAAGAAGGGCAGCGTCTCGTTCTTGGGATAGAGCACGAGATCATAGGCACAGACCTTGCCGTCAGCACCCCGTCTCTTCAAAGAGAAGAAGCAAAGGCCGTCGCCATGAGTGCGGTATTCGTGGATGAAACGGGTGGACTTACCGGCTGCACGCGGTCCGGTGAAAATGGTAATATTCATATCTTATAAATCAAAGAATACACTGACATACCATGTACGGCCCCGCATGGGGAAGCCTTCGGTATACTCATAGACACGATCGGCAACGTTGAGCACGCCCACCTTGAAGCCGGTCTTCCACACCTTGCGAGCGAGGCAGGCGTCGATGGTGGTGAAACCTGCCGTAGAAGTACTGCCGTCAGAAGACGAGTAGGCTTTGCTCTGCGCGATCATTCTGCCTTGCAGGCGCAGCTGCCAGACGGGACGCAACTCCAGGAAAGCGGTGAACTTGCTCTTCGGACTGTAGAGGAACTTCAGATCCTTGTTGTCCATATTGTACTGAGCCGTCAAGCTGTAGTTGGCCTGAGCTGTCAGCCAGGGCAGTTCATACCCGGCACCAAGCTCAAAACCACGGTACTGCGCCTTGCCGCGGTTCTGCAACTGATAGATCTTCGGGTCGCTTTCGTCAACACCCGTCACCTCCTGGATGATGTCATTGATGAAGTTGTAGAACACACCTGCCTGCCAATGGAGCTGTTGCCAACGGCCTTCGTAAGAAGCGTCGAGGTAAAAAGCCTTTTGCGTGCCAAGGTCGGGATTGGGAATTGCTTTGCCGAGCTTGTAGGAGTAGCGATCCTTCATGCGGGCGAAGAGCGAGGAACGGCTCATCGTGAAACGGAAGTGCTGCGTAGCGGAGGGGTGATAGTCGAAGGCGGCGAGGGCGTTGAGGTTGCCGTCGTGAGAGTTGGGTAGCTCGGTGATGCCACGCTTTTTGTTGTACTCCTCGATCTTATAGCCTTGGCGGGCGAACCACCCGATGGATGCCGTGACGGACATCTGAGAATTGATTCGCGCCTCATCCTCCACGACAAAGGAGTAGATGCCCTCGGTGATATGCGCCACGGGCTCACCCACGTTGTGGGAGCGGTGGACGTCATACTTATAGTTTCCGCCTAACTTCACGTCGTTCTTGTCCGACGTCGCCCAGATGAGGTTGGCATTTGCGCCCAAGGCATAGTCGTCGTAGATGCTGGTCCAACCCTGCTTGCCCTTCTGTGTGGAATAGGTGAAATCATCGTAGGAGTCAAGCGTATTCTTGAAAGTGTCGTACCACAACCGGCTCTTCAGCGTGAGCGCGGGGGCCAGACAAGTGGTAGAATGGAAGTAGACCTCGTCCTTGTTCCAATCGGGATAGATGCGGAATTGTGCTTTGCCGTCCTTCCCCAAGTAGGGCGGCACGTGCTTCTCAGCGCGCACCAGTGTATAGCCCACGACATACTCATCGGTGGCATTGGGCACGAAGCCCACCTTAGCGTTAAGGTCGACGTCGCGTGACCGGGAGTTGAGCCGTTTATGTCCGTCAAGATAAGGCGAGTCGGAAGGATAGCTATGGGGCAACCGGAAGTTGCGGACGTTGGCATAGCCCAGATCTACCTGCGTGAACCACTGTCCCCAGCGGCCGCCCACATTAAGGTTGCTGTGCCAGAGCGTGTTCACGTCGCAGTGCAACTCCAGTGGCTTCTGCGGCTGACGCGACACGAGGTTGATAGACGGACCTAAGGTGTTGCCGCCTAAGAGCAGCGAGCTGGCCGATTTGCTCACGTCGATCTTGCTCAGCATGCCGGTCGGCAGGCGGTAGAGGTCCACGATGCCATCGTAAGGCGCCGTCATCGGCACGCCGTCGATATAGACAGGTACGTCAGCGCTACTAATGCCACGAAGCACGAATCCCGCCTCGCTGCGTCCGCCAGCCTCTTGGACGATGAGACCCGGAATCCAGTTGAGCGCCTCCGAAACGCGCTGCATGTCAGCCGACTTGATGAAGTCCGCGCTGACCTGATCAGCCTTGAACGTGCGTTGGTGCTCAAACACCGTGACCTCGCCCAAGCGAAACACCTGAGCCGTATCCGTGAGCGGCTTGCCCGTCAAAGGCAACGCCACCACGGCAGCAGATAATAATAACATTGGCTTCTTCCTTGCTTGTTGATAAATGATCATCGATTTCTGGAGAATAAAGAGCGAAGGCAAGGGCGTGAGGGGGAAAGCAGGCACAAGGCTGCGTTATGCGCAACGGTAGGGCTGCGTTGAGCGCAACGAGTTATAACTCGTTGAACACAACAGTGCACGACTTGCGGCCCACGCCTCTCGGCTACGCCTCCCGCCTTACCGTCTCATCCTTCCCCGCAAATAGTCGATGAGGTATCTCACGGGGATGGCCGTCATGTGCATCAGCTTGGTAAAGGGGAAGATGATGACCAGGAGGAAGCCGAGGAGGATATGAATCTTATGCGGCAACGAGGCATGGACGATGTAGTCCGAGGCTCCGGGCAGGAAGGTGAAGAGTCCCTGCGCCCAGCGGTCGAGGTTCATGTAATGGTCGAGGTCGCTGTTGACCGTCTCTACTGTACCCATCAGTCCCGTGACGATCTGCAGGAAGATGAGCACGACGAAGAGATAGTCGCCGAAATGGCTATTCGCCACGACACGGCTGTTGGTGAACCGCCGCACCGTCAGCAGACTGATGCCTACGAGCGTGATGAGTCCCGCGCCACTGCCCATGACGATGGCCAACTGTCGTTTCTGCTCGTTGGTGATCAGCCAGTCGTAGGACCACTCCGGCGCGAGCAGTCCGAAGATATGACCGAAGAACACCAGAATGATACCCACATGGAAGAGGTTGCTGCCCCACTTGAGCAGTGGGTCATTGCTCAGAAACTGGGTGGAATAGGCCTGCACGGTATTGCCCTGCGCCGCGATGCGGTAGGTGACGCCGCAGACGAAGAGCGCGCCGGCGATATAGGGGAGGTATTGGAATAGGAAAGTGTGCATAACGTCGGGAGTTTAAAGTTCTTTCAAGACGGCGATAAGCGGCTCGTAGGGATGTTGCTCCTTACGGAATCGTTCGTCCATCTTCACAAGTACGCCACGGATGTCGTCAATAGCTGCGTGTGCCTCTGTCTTGCTGTCCATGTTGGCGACATACTGCAAATACATCGGCAGATAGTCGGGCAGCTCGTCTTCGGCGGGCATGAGTCCGGCACGCAGATACTCCTCTTTCAGGTCCACCATCGCCTGTCCGCGGTCGCGGCTTGTGCCGTAGACCATGTCAAAGAGATAGAGGTTGGTCTTCGTCGAGGTGTCGAAGAGGTCACTGTAGGCAGCCTGCCAGCTGCGTGCGTCGGCGAATGTCGCCACATAGTCGAGGAACGACCGCACGCCATCGAGCACCTTCTCGCTGCGCACGCCCTCAGCCGTGAGCGACGGCAGCACCTCATCGCGGCTCTCCCACAGTTCTGCTGTGGGATAGTCGAGCAAGAGGGAAAGGATGTTATAAGTCTGAATCATCGTCTCTGGCTTTGATTATTTACCACCGAAGAGGTTATGGCGCTTGCAGCCCTCGACGAAGTTCTGCTCTTCTTCGTCGAAGCCAAGGCCGATACGCTCGTCGAAATGATGACTGCCTTGCTGCTTGGGATCGGATGGGATGACAAAGCGGTCCTCGCAGTTGGCGATGGCGAGCAGGCGGTACATGTCGTCGTACTGTTCGGCTGAGAGTCCCAGCGCCTTCGGTACGGCAGGCTGCTCCATGCCGTCGACAGTCTTCCGCCGCATAAACTCACGCAGTGCGACGAGTTTGGCCAGTGCCTCACGAATAGGTTGCGGATCTCCGGCAGAGAGCAGATTGGCGAAATACTGCGCCGGGATGCGCATCTCGTCGACCTTGGCAAAATAGTCCATGTCGTTGTTGTCGCTTGTCGCGGCAGCGTTTTGCTCCTTCGGTGCCAGCTCCTCGGTCTTCGGACTCATGGCAGGCACATACCACACCATCGGCAGCGTGCGGTACTCGGGATGCAAGGGGAAGGCGATGGCCCACTCTTTCATCAGTTTGTACGTAGGACTCTTCTGCGCAGCCAAGATATAGTTGTGACTGATACCCTGCCGCTCAGCCTCAGCGATGACCGTGGGATCATTGGGATCGAGAATCATCTCACGCTGACGGCTGACCAGTTCGCGCTCATCAGCAGCGGCGTAGTCGTCGATCTTCTCTGCGTCGTAGAGGATGATGCCGAGGTAGCGCATGCGTCCCACGCAGGTCTCACTGCACACTGTGGGCTGCCCGTCCTCGATACGGGGATAGCAGAACACGCATTTCTCGCTCTTCATCCGCTGATGGTTGAAATAGATTTTCTTATACGGACAGGCCGACACGCACTGCCGCCAGCCACGACAACGGTCCTGGTTGATGAGCACCACGCCGTCCTTGCGCTTGTAGATGGCACCCGAGGGACAGCTGGGGATGCAGGCAGGATGCAGGCAGTGCTCGCACAGACGGGGCACGTAGAACATAAACGTACGCTCGAATTCCTCGAAGCCCTGCGTGTCGATGCCACTGAGATTAGGGTCACTCTTACGCTCGTCAAACGTTCCAGCGAGGTCATCCTCCCAGTTGGGACCGTCCTTCACTTTGTCCATCTGCTTGCCTGTGATCATGGAGAAGGGTCGTGCCGACGGTGGTGTCTTCAGCCGCCGCTTGCCCTTCAGCGATGAGAAGTCGAAGGTAAACGGCTCGTAGTAGTCGCTCACCTGAGGCAGATAAGGATTGGAGAAGAGCTGTGACATCACCTTCGGACGGTTGCCGAGACGCAGCTCGGTCTTGCCGTCTTTGGTTCGCACCCATCCACCGCGGTATTTCTCCTGGTCTTCCCACGTCTTGGGATAACCGGGGCCGGGCTTGGTTTCCACATTGTTCCACCAGGCATATTCCATACCCTTGCGCGATGTCCATACGTTCTTGCAGGTCACCGAGCAGGTGTGGCAGCCGATGCACTTGTCCAGATTGAGGACCATTGCTATTTGTGTCTTGATCTTCATCTTATTCCCAATTTACGTTGTCCACCTTTCTCAACAGCACATACTCGTCGCGGTTAGCGCCTATCGTACCGTAATAGTTCAAGCTGTAGGAGAGCTGCGCATAGCCGCCGATCATGTGTGTAGGCTTTGGGCAGAGGCGCGAGATGGAGTTGTGGATGCCCCCGCGGTTGCCGGTAAGCGGACTGAGCGGCACGTTGACGGTGCGGCCCTGGTTGTGATACATATAGAGAGCGCCCTCGGGGATGCGCTGGCTCACGCAGGCACGTGCCATCGCCGAGCCGTTGTCGTTGATGACCTCCACCCAGTCGTTGTCGCGGATACCGAGTTTGGCCGCGTCGGTCTCGCTCATCCAGATGACGGGACCGCCGCGCCCGAGGGTGAGCATCAGCAAGTTGTCGTTCCACGACGAGTGGATGGTCCACTTGTTGTGCGGTGTGAGCAGGTTCAGTGCCAGCGTGTTGTCGCTAAGATGGAGACGCTCCTTAAGGTTGTTGATTTCCTTTTTGGCCAATGGCGGCTTGTAGCTCACCAGCGTCTCACCGAAGGCCTGCATCCATGGATGATCCTGATAGAAGCTCTGACGCCCGGTCACCGTACGCCACGGGATGAGGTAATGGATGTTGGTGTAGTTAGCTGTATACTCCGTGGTCTTGTTGTTGATACCCGACCAGATAGGTGTGGGCAACGACAGACGTGGCTGGATGACGAGATCCTTGTAGGTATATTTCGTCTTTCCAAAGTCAGCGGTAAGAGGTTCTGCCAAGGGCAGTCCGACACTCTTCTCCAAAGCTTTCCATGAGCGATAGCCGGCATCACCGTTGCTCGTCGGGTCGAGGGTGAGCACAGCGTCGCAGGCTTGTGTGGCCTCGCGGACGAGTGGCATGCCCTGACTGACGCCCTCCTCACGCTCCATGCCGTTCATTTCTTTCAGCTCATTGTACTCCTGCAATGCCGACCAGCCGATGCCCTTACCGCCAATACCCTTGTCGCGGACATTGGGACCCACGGTGGTAAACTGCCGGTAGATGTCGGGATAGTCACGCGTGACTACGACGAGGTTGCCCATGTTACGTCCCGGCTCGGGCTTCTCGCCGGTTTCTTTCCAGTCGCCCACGGCGAGCGGCTCGCTGATCTCCCCGGCACTGTCGTGAGCCAGTGGTGCGTAGACCACGTCTTTCTCGTGTCCGAGATGTCCCTCGCTCATTTTGGAGAACACCTTCGACAGCTCACGGAAGATTTCCCAATCCGTGCGGCTCTCCCACACGGGGTCGACGGCTTTGCTGAACGGATGGAGGAAAGGATGCATATCGGTCGAAGAGATGTCCTCCTTCTCGTACCATGTGGCGGCGGGCAGGACGATGTCGGCGAAGATACTCGACTGCGTCATGCGGTAGTCGATGTTCACCACGAGGTCGAGCTTGCCGACGCTGTCCTCAGAATGCCATTTCTCGTATTTCGGCAACGGCTGTCTGCACTGCTCCAAGTTCTGTCCGAGCACATTGTTCTGCGCGCCGAGGAGATGTTTCATGAAGTATTCCATGCCCTTGGCCGAACAGCCGATGAGGTTAGCGCGCCAGATGAAGAGCACCTTCGGGCTATTTTCCCGTGCGTCGAGGTCTTCGGCGGCTAACGACAGTTTGCCTTCGTGGAGTTGCTGACAGACATAGTCCTTCTCGCTCACGCCGGCCTTGGCAGCCTCACGGCACAGGACGAGAGAGTTGCGGTTGAACTCCGGCGACGACGGCAGCCAGCCCATGCGCTGGCTCTTGATGTTGCAGTCGAGAAGCGTCAGACCTTTCCACTCGTCTTTATGAGCCAAAGGTGAGAGCTGCTCGTCGACTGTCACCTTCTCATAGCGCCATTGATCGGCATGCTCATAGATATAGCTCACCGTGTTCATGTGGCGGGGCGGTCGCTTCCAGTCGAGGGCGAAGGCCATCTGTGCCCAGCCTGCTTGCGGGCGCACCTTCTCCTGACCGACATAGTGGCTCCAGCCGCCACCGTTGACACCAAGCGTACCGCAGAGCATCAGCATGTTGATGGCGGCGCGATAGGTCATGTCGGTGTTGTACCACTGGTTGACACCTGCGCCGATGATGATCATGCTCTTGCCGCGTGTCTTCTCGGCTGTGGAGGCAAAGGAGCGCGCTGTCTGGATAACCTTCTCGGCTTTCACGCCGGTGATCTGCTCCTGCCACTTCGGTGTGTAGGGCAGGTCTTCGTCGTAACTCGTGGCGCAGTTGGGGTCGTCGAGTCCGCGGTCGATGCCATAATGCGCCATGAGCAGGTCGAAGACATTGGTGCAATATACTGTTCCGTCTTTCGTCTCCACCTTGATGACGGGCACTTTGTGCTCGATGATATCGGGATGACGGGTAGCCGCGAAATGGGGATTCTGATAGTCGGTACCGCCGAAGTATGGGTCGAGCAACGTCACCACGTCGTCGCGGTGCTCCATGAGCGAGAGCCGTGGCGTGAAGGGCTTACCCGTGCGAACGTCCTCGCATTTGAGGTTCCACCGGCCTTCGTCGTTCCATCGGCTGCCTATGCTGCCGTTAGGCGTGACGAGTGCTCCCGACGGATCATCGATGGTGATAGGATACCACTCGGCTTTGTCCTTCACGCCGAAGTTATCCTTGAGGTCAGCGGCGCGCAGGAGCATGCCGGCGGCATAGCGTCCGTCACCCGTGTCCTCCAGTTTGACAAGGAAAGGCAGGTCGGTGAACTTGCGCACATATTCGTCGAAGTAGGGCACCGTGCGGTCTTTGTAGAACTCCTTGAGGATGACATGACCCATCGCCATGCCCAGTGCCGAGTCAGTACCTTGCTTCGGTGCCATCCACACGTCGGCGAACTTCGATGCGTCGCTGTAGTCGGGTGAGACGACAGCGACCTGCGTGCCCTTGTAGCGCACCTGGGTATAGAATGGAGAGTCGGGCGTACGCGTCGTCGGCACGTTGCTGCCCCAAAGCAGCAGAAAAGAGGAGTTGTACCAGTCGGCACTCTCCGGCACATCGGTCTGCTCGCCCCAGGTCTGTGGCGACGACGGCGGCAGGTCGCAATAGAAATCGTAGAAGCTCAGGCACGCACCACCGAGCAGACTTAGATAGCGGGTACCCGCAGCATAGCTCAGCATGGAGAAAGCAGGGATCGGCGTGAAGCCTACCAGACGGTCGGGGCCGAATTTCTTGATCGTGTAGATGTTGCTGGCTGCCATGATCTCAAGGGCTTTCTGCCAGTCGAGACGCACGAAGCCTCCCAGACCACGCACCCGTTTATAGCCGTTGCGCTTCTGCTTATCCTCCATGATCGACGCCCAGGCCTCCACGGGATCGTGGTGCTCGGCCAAGGCAACGTCCCAGAGGTCGAGCAGCTCCTTGCGGATCATCGGATGCTTCACGCGTCCGGAGTTGTAGAGATACCAACTGTAGCTCGCACCGCGTGGACAGCCACGCGGCTCATGGTTGGGCAGGCCGGGCCGCGTCGAGGGGTAGTCGGTCTGCTGCATCTCCCACGTGACGATGCCCTTCTTGACGAAGATGCGCCACGAACAAGAGCCTGTGCAGTTCACGCCGTGGGTGGAGCGCACCTCCTTGTCGTGGGCCCAGCGTGTGCGATAGAAGTGTTCCCACTCCTCGTTGGTCACGTCCTTGCGGTTGATGAAGTATTTCAGATTGCTGAATATCGTGTTCATATCGTTGGATTCAAATTGGTTCAATGTTTCTTACGCATCATTCCAAAGTAATTGATCACCATCACGAGCAGGGCAAAGAAGGTGAAGAGCAGGAAGCCCCAACCATAGCCATGCACCGGTGAGAGGTCGACGAGGTGTCCCATCAACGGCGGAAAGACAAAACCACCGAAAGCACCAAGACCTCCCACCCAGCCGTTGGCGCCGCCGACGCCCTCACTGACATAGACGGGGACGAGCTTCATCGTGGCACCATTGTTGAAGCCGAAGGCCACAGAGATCAGCAGACTCACGACGAAAAGACCGCCCCACCCCATCGGAATGTTCATCAGCACACCGGCAACAGCTAAAAGGCCGAGGGCCGCCATGGAGACCTTCTCACCACCGATGCGGTCGGAGAGCTTACCACCGGGCACGCGCAGCAAGGCGGCGAGGATGGAAAACACAGCCGTGAGGGCTCCGGCGAGCATAGGATCCAGGCCCATGCCTTTCTTCCAGAAGGTGGGGAACCATGCTGTCAGCGCCATGAAGCCACCGAAGGTCGTGAAGTAGCAGAGCACGAGCATCCATGTTTGTGGTATTCGTGCCGAAATTTTCAGACTCGTCGTGGCGCTGCCTTTGGGGAAGAGTTCCTGCCCGCAGGCCAGTGCGTTGTCCCGTGCTACATCCGCGCTCTTCCCGGCTTTGAGAAACTGGAAATAGGGAGGATTGGCGCCAAGCCATATATATAATAGGAGTCCGAGAAGCATCACACCTGTCAGAATGTAGTAGGCGGCCGTGAAGCCAAAGCGATGGAGCAACAGCGGCAGGGCGAATGCCAGAATGCCGGCAGAGGTAGTTCCCAGCCCGCCGTAGATGCCGGAGGCGTAGCCCTGACGGCTTTTGACAAACCAATAGTTGGACTGCGAGGCTCCCACCGAGAAAGTAGCGATGCCACAACCGGCCAGACAGCCGAGCAACAGTACGACGGGATAGAGTCCTTTCATGCTTCCGGGCGTCTCAACGGGGTAGAGGGTGAAGAGCAGGCTCAGCGCGCCCAAGCCTATGACAGCGGCGGTGAGCAGGAAGAGGAAGCCGCGGCGCCCGCCATTGCTGTCGACCATGGCGCCAAAGGGTATGCGCAGCAGAGAGCCGGTGAGCGACGGCACCGAGACGAGCAGGCCGAGTTCTGTGGCACCCAAGCCCATGGCAGCACCAAGGGTGGTGCTCGTAGGACCAAAGAGCGAGATGGCCATCACGCCAAAGAAGAAGCCAAGTGTAGCTCCCCAAAGCGCAGAGGTGGGAGTTCCTTTAAGTTTGAATTGAGATTGTACCATCATTCTTGAATTAGGTTTTTATGTTGATGTTCACCGTACGGCAGGCTCGTTCCAGTCTTCCGGACGGTTGATGTTGCTAAGCAGGCGGTCGGAGGGCGCTATTATATAATAGGTGTCCAATACACCGAGCAGGCCTTTCATGCTACGACGGCCTGAGTTCATGCGACTCCGCAACACGGGCAGTGCACTCCGTTCGATCAGCATGGGAAAGGGAGAAACGCTTCCGTCGCTGCGTTGCCAGGCGATAGCTCGCGGAAGCGATCCCTGCTTGAAGCTGTCATCGGACTGCTGAGCATGGTGAATCATCGTCCGGAGTGAATCGCTGTTGACGTAGGGCATGTCACACGTAAGTATGAGCAGCCACGACGTAATACAACGGTCGAGCAGCGCTTCCAGCCCCCCTAAGGGACCACAATCGGGATGCAGATCCTCCACAATGTCCAGTCCAAGGAAGGCATAAGCCTCGACATTGGCATGGCTGGCGCTGACCAGCACCTCTCTGACAAGCGGATGGAGCAGGTCAGCAGCCTTACTGATGAGCGTCTCGCCGTCGGGAGCAAAGAGCGCTTTGTTGCTGCCAAACCGACTGCTGTGGCCTCCGGCGAGGATGGCTCCTGTCAGTTCTAAATGAGAAGCTGATACTGTACCGCCCATCATCGTTGCTTTTTATCCGACAACCAGCGTAAGTGCGACGGCCACAACGAATGCGGGTACAGCCATACGCGCCTCAAGGAGCGACCACGCCGGGCGGCTTGTCTTGCGTGGCTGAATAGAAAAGAGCTGACTGACAACCGCTGTCATAGCGCCCTCCAAGAGAATATAGGAAGCCGGATGCAGCACATTGCCGGCAGCACCGGGCAATGCGAAATCCACCGACTTGATGGCGGCGGCGACCACAGACGTGAGCAGCACGGCCTGCGCACCCTTTCCCGACCGGGTAGCAGCGGCAAACATGCAGCAGACGCCAAAGGCATAGAGAATCGTAGAAGTGCCATGATGGAGTTGCAAAGCATGGAGCAGCCCCCCCATCGTTGCCTCTACTATGCCCCACATGCTGCCCCAGAAGAGAACAGCCCATAATAACTGTAACTTTGATTTCATCTTGTTCTTGTTTTTAGTCTGCTTCAAAGTTACGTAAATTATTCTTATAAAGCAACTCCTACACCGTTTTTTCTTTCAACGAACAAATTGTTTTTCATGTAAAGGTAACATTTGTGACCAATGAAACTTAATGTTGCTTAAAGTTATACAAATGATTTATTTGCCGCTTCGCTGCTATTTTTTTCTCGCAAAGGTGCAAAACCAAATATCTGTCAAGATTAAAATGAAGCTAAGAATGAAAAGCGTATGCCGTTGCGGTGCGTATGTGCATGTCAAGGTAACTCAGGCGGCGAACATAGTTCACGGCGAAGAACTCACGCCACTTGAGATGCTTCAAGAGCGGGATGCGGTTGAGCAGCTTCCCGTTCATGTCCCACGACAAGTCCCAGAAGACATAGCGGTCATTGATAAACTCCATATTGCGCATCATCGAGAAGAGTTCGTTGTCGCGTTCCTTGCGCGGATCCTCGCGATAGATATGTTGCGTTAGCGTCTCGTTAACGATGAAGGGAAGCACAGTCTTACCATTATACGGCGAGACCTCGAGTTGGTTTCTCCACCACTGCTGATGTCCGTGCTTCATGGAGTCGGGCTGGCTGTCGGCGAAGGTGAGCTTCTGATACTTCACATATTGGTAATAGTCGTGGTTCGTGAGTTCCGTGCGCTTCTTCGCCGCGATGACACGGCGCATGAGTTCCACGGCAGGATTACCCTTGCGGTGATAGCGGCGACGGTGAGCCTTGATGGTCACCTCCTTGAGATGCTGCACCGAGGCTTTTAGCTCTATCTTCATATCGGGTTGCAGCTGACTGACCTTAAGCGTCAACTCGCCATATCCCACTGCCGTGACCTTCACAACGCCACTGATGGAATCTCTGATCTTTAATAAACCGTCACCTTCTAATACTTAAGAATGTTTACCGTCGGCAGCGGTCAGCGTGGCATAGGGAATGCCGTAGCCGTCGGTAGCATCCACCACCTGACCATGGAACTGAGCCCGGGCAGCGGTCAGAACCGTCATATATATAATAAGGAGTAAGAGTATTCGCTTCATGACAATGTTGCCGATAGTTTTTTACAAAGTGCTTCGTGGTGGGCGCGCATGTAGAGACACAAGGCGGTCATCACCACAATTTCAAAAACAAAATACAGTACGGGCACGTCGAGCAGACACACCGTGTAGACGTGTGTTGAACGTCAGGATATTGGTCCACTTCATCAGTGGCAGTGATCCTTGGCGAAAGCGGTCGCGGAAAGCCTGCGGTGCCTTGGAAGGCGCACCGTATACCTCCGTCAGCCTGGCCAGGAGATGCTGGAACTGCGGTGTGGCGCACTCCTGCTTTTGTGTATATCCGATGCGTCCCAGCCGTGTCTTCTGTCCGGTCATGCGTGCCAGCTGTCCGTCAGCACTGTCGTAGAAGTTAGCCCACGCCAAGAGCAGCACGCCGATGATGTTCATCACAAGTCCTTCGCTACCCTCGTAATACCACGAGCCGCAGGCGAAGAAGAGCGAGGAAGCCGCCCCGATGATCATCGACATCACGGTCACCGTGTTGGGATGCACGTGCAACCGGCGGAAGAAACAAGCCCACAGATAGCCGATGGGGCGCGTCCACACCCGGTCGAGCCACTCTTCGGTATCGTTGGACTTGAAAGTGGCGGCCACGCCTGAAGTTCTTTTCTGATTAGAAGGAGAATCCTTTTCCATAGTCTTCCCTATTATCCTAATGTCATTTGCCTATTGAGACGATTGTGTCTTTAAAACCTATTGAATTTGTTATCCCTATATTTTCGGTTCCCCGGTCTATTTCCTGTTCATCTTCATCAAGGCCACGCCGATGATGTCCCAGGCGATTTCCCTCAACCGGCAAATGATGCTCACGCTCAGTCCGAGCGCTGCTGTCATGCCCAATCCTGCCACGGTGATGGCAAAACCGCCTTCGCGGCCTCCGAGCTGCAAGGGGATGAAGCCCAAGAGATTGGCAAAGAGACCGAAGTCGCGCAAGAGGTCGGTCTTGACAAAGAGCAGTCCGAGCAGCGTGAAGATGGTCGTCACGCAGCCCATGCTGATCGGCTTGACCTGCTCACGCAGCAGTTGTTCGACGCTGTCCACAAACTTGGCATGGGTGAGCAGATGCACGACATAGCTCATCGCCACGCCCAGCACCACACCACCCATGCCGAGCGACATGACGGAGAGGCTGCCTTTGACGAGATACATCAGCGCCATGCCTACCAGCAGGCCGAAGACTACGGGCAGGATGAGCAGCGGTATCGTGTCCCAACGGCGATAGCTGACCATGATGATCAGGGCCACGACGGCGAGCGACACGGAAAGCGTGACGGCGAGGTCGTTCTTCACCGTACGGGAGTTGTAATAGCCGCTTGCCGGTGTGCCGTGGTAGAGGATGCGCACGTCGGGATGGCTCTGCTGGAAGTGGGAGATCTGTGCGTTGAGCAGGTCAAACATCCGTGCTCCCGATCCCGTGTTGGTACCGGAGTAGCGCGGGGTGACAAAGGCCACGCACACCGAAGAGTCGGCGGTGAAGAAGTGGCTGTCCTTGATCTTATAGCCCCCGCCGCCACTCATAAGCGGTTTCATCTGTCGGGCCAGCAGCGTACGCAGGCCGATGGGGTCGGTCTCGATGAGTTCGGGATAGAGATCGCCGATCTCGCTCTCAAGATCCTTGCGGTTCTGCGCCATCTGCCGTCTCATCCCTGCGTGCGATCGACTCGGCCTCACGTCCGTCGCCGGCGCGTGTGGATGTGGCTGAACACTATAAAGGTAAAAACAATAGATTTTTAGGGGGATTCCCAAGAGATGCAACACTGTGCAAAGTATTGGTTACATAGGATGAGTTGAAGTTTAAAATAAAAACGTTATCTTTGCAGAAACAATCAGAAAAGATAACCATAACAACTAAAAACATGACTCTAAAACACATCCTGTTGGGAGTTCTCTGCCTCTGCGCCACAGGCGTGAGCGCGCAAAAACTCCCTTATCAAGACCCCACCCTCTCTGCCCACCAGCGTGCCATGGATCTCTGTGGCCGTCTGACCCTTGAGGAGAAAGCCGCACTGATGCTCGACGAAAGTCCCGCCATCCCGCGGTTAGGCATCAAGAAGTTTTATTGGTGGAGTGAAGCGCTCCACGGCGTGGCCAACCTCGGTGGCGTGACAGTCTATCCCGAACCGGTCGCCATGGCCTCATCGTTCAATCCTGACCTGCTCTACCGTGTCTTCTCAGCTACCAGCGACGAGATGCGGGCTCAATACCATCACCGGCTTGCCCTGGGCGGCGATGTGGAGAAGTTCCACAGTCTCTCGGTCTGGACACCGAATGTCAACATCTTTCGCGACCCACGGTGGGGCCGTGGTCAGGAGACCTACGGCGAGGATCCGTGGTTGACAAGTGTAATGGGCTGCGCTGTCGTGCGCGGTCTGCAAGGTCCCGACTCTGCGCGCTATCGCAAGCTTTGGGCCTGCGCCAAACACTATGCCGTACACAGCGGTCCCGAAAGCACGCGCCACACGGCCAACATCAACGACGTCTCGCCACGCGATCTGTGGGAGACTTATCTGCCCGCGTTTAAGTCGCTCGTCCAGGATGCCGACGTGCGCGAGGTGATGTGCGCTTATCAGAGCCTCGACGACGAGCCCTGCTGCTCCAACACCCGCCTGCTACAACAGATCCTGCGCGACGAGTGGGGATTCAAACATCTCGTAGTGAGCGACTGCGGTGCCGTCAGCGACATCTGGACAAGCCATAAGGTGTCGAGCGACGCCACCCATGCCTCGGCACGCGCCACCCTCGCCGGCACTGACGTGGAGTGCGGTTTCAACTATTCCTACAAGAGTCTGCCCGATGCCGTGCGCCGCGGACTGATCAGCGAAAAGGAGGTTGACAAACATGTGATCCGTCTGCTCGAAGGACGTTTCGACCTCGGCGAGATGGACGACCAGAAGCTGGTGTCGTGGAGCCGCATCCCCTTCTCGGTGGTAGCAAGCAAGGAGCACGCTCAGCTCTCGCTCGACATGGCGCGCCAGTCGCTCGTGCTGCTGAAGAACAATGGCAACATCCTGCCCCTCAATCCGAAGAGTCATGAGCGCATCGCCGTCGTCGGACCCAACGCCGACAACCGTCCGATGATGTGGGGCAACTACAATGGAACGCCGACACACACCATCGATATCCTCGACGGACTGCGCAGTCACTATAAGAATCTGGTTTACCTCAAAGGCTGTGATCTCACGGCCGACAAGGTCATCGACCCGCTGTTCACTCAGTGCCGCGCCGGAAAGACGACAGGACTCAAAGGTGAGTTCTGGAACAACACCGAACGCGAGGGGAAACCCGTCACCACTCAATATTATACGCTGCCCATCGCCGTGACCACAGCCGGCATGCACAACTTTGCACCGGGCGTGAAGATCGAGGATTTCTCGGCTCGCTACTCCACCACGTTCTATCCTAAGCAGAGTGGAGAGGTGGCGCTCAACGTCGAGGGCTGCGGCGACTTCACCGTATATGTCAACGGCGAGCGCAAGCAGCAGGCTCATACGTGGCGCACGCTGCCGACGCATACTGTGCTGAAGGTAGAGGCCGGGAAGAGCTACGACATCCGTGTGGACTTCAACTACGTGAAGACGTGGAACGCTGACCTGAAGATCAACTTCGGCATCGAGAAGCCAGTGGACTACACCACTACCATCAACCAGCTCAAAGACATCGACAAGGTGATCTTCGTGGGCGGCATCTCTCCTGCCCTTGAAGGCGAGGAGATGCCCGTGCACATCGAGGGCTTCTCGGGAGGTGACCGCACGAATATCGAGTTGCCGAAAGTACAGCGTGGTCTCATCGCCGCCCTGCACGACGCCGGCAAGCAGGTGATCATGGTCAACTGCTCGGGTGCTGCCATCGCACTGGCTCCCGAAGCCGACCGCTGTCAAGCGATTCTCCAAGCATGGTACCCGGGTCAGGAGGGCGGTACAGCCGTGGCTGACGTGCTCTTCGGCAAGGTAAATCCTTCGGGCAAGCTCCCCGTGACTTTCTATCGCAGCACTTCTCAGCTGCCGCCTTTCGAGAGCTACGACATGAAGAACCGCACCTATCGCTATTTCAAAGGCGACGCGCTCTATCCCTTCGGCTACGGATTGAGCTACACGCAGTTCCGTCTCGGTCAGCCACGACTGGAGATGTCCGGTAAAGTAGGCGGCAAGCTCATCGTAGACATCGAGAACACGGGCCAGCGCAGCGGCGACGAGACGGTGCAGGTCTACGTCCGTGACAACGACGACACCGACGGCCCCGTCAAGAGTCTGCGTGCTTTCCAGCGTGTCAGTCTGAAAGCGGGAGAGAAGAAGACGGTCGTCATCCCACTCGACGAGCGTACCTTCGAGCTCTGGGATGCCTCCACGAATACCATGCGCTGGAATCCCGAACACCACTATACGATCTACTGCGGCACCAGTTCCATGGAGAAAGACCTGAAGCAGGTGGCGATGTAGTGCTATCGCCCAAGGCTCCTGTTTGACACTTTCAAGATGATCACTGGATATAGAGGACACCTCCTTTATATTCGGTGATACTTAACTGCGGCAATGCTGCCAACATATTTTCCTGCGTTGCCTTGTGATCTTAGCGATAAATGTATTACCTCTGCAAACAATACTACAAGCAAAATACGCCCGCATCATCAGGGGCATAGCCGACAAACGGAAAATTCCATTGGAAGAGGCGATGGACGGATTCTACCACTCCCATACTTTCCAACTTGTTGACAAGGACGTAGCCGACCTGCACTGCCGTAGCGACATATACCTTATAGATGAGTATTGCCTTGAAGCCGAGGAAAATAAGAAGCTAACAACATCTGCCAACAAATAGAACAAACAAAGGCCCAATGGACGCAAAGGGCTGACGCACATCCGTAGAGCATACAGTCGATCCCTCCGTGACCCTCCCCTAACCCCGCAAGACATTTTTTAACATTACCGTCAAGTGCGTTAGGGTCGCCCCTACTTCAATACCGTCCTACAGCCCCCTTGAAAGTAATTACTCCCCCTCTCCTTTGGAAGGGGTACGGCGGTGAGGCTGCCGAGCTTGGTGTGAGCCTTTCCTTTTGTTCATTAAACTGACAAAAAACCGGCCAAATGCAGACGATTTTATCCACCAGCACCCCACTTACCCGCAATTTCGCGAATTTTAGGCGATATTTCAGAACTATTTGATTATCAACACGTTATATACACAACCATTTTCCAACACGTCAAAACGAGGCTCTTTGGAATGAAAAATCGCCAAGGTCCACCCCTCAGAAAGCCTTTCTGATGCTGTCATCACGCCTTTCTGACATGGTCAGAAAGGCACTTTGACCAGGTCAGAAAGGCACTTTGATAGCATCAGAAAGGTACTTTGACAACGAAACCTCGATTTTTTGCCGTTTTCTCCCCACCTTTTTCTGATTTCTATCAAAAGCTCATCTCCAGAATGGTCGCCCGCGACGAACCTCTTTTGTCAATTGGTTTCAAAAGTAAAGACGATATACAGAGCCCATCCTGCTGCTTCTTTTCTCTGATTATCCCAGAAGCAGATACTATGCGGAAACCCGGGTGTGTGCCAGTTTTTTATGCGTCTCTCCCTGCCCTTTTACCCACCGTCAGCCATAAACCCACGAAGGTTAGGGCACCATTGAGCATGAGCAGCTCGTAGCCAAACTGATAATCGAGATAGCGGCGGGCAAGAAGGTCTGCGGCAAGACAGAGGAGCGGGGAGGCCACACAGATGTACGGTACCCAACGGTCCCGTACACCACGACGCGTGAAGAGACCGTAGGCAAACAAGCCGAGCAGCGGACCATAGGTATAGCCGACCAGCATCAGCACGGCCTGCAACAGACTGGTGGAGTTGAGACGAGCAAAGACAAGGATAAACAACACAAAGACCACAGCAATGATAACGTGCGTGCGCTTGCGCAACAGCTCATCGTCGGGACGACTGAACAGGTCGACACACACACTCGTGGTCAGTGCAGTCAGCGCCGAGTCAGCGGAGGAGAAACAGGCCGCCACGATGCCGATGGAGAAGAGGACGGTCACCACTGGCCCCAGTCGTCCTCCGGCCGTGAAGTCGAGCATCAGCTCATCAGTGTTTTCCGGCAAGGCCATACCCCACCTCTGAGCGAGCAAAGCCAACAAGACGCCAAGTGCCAACAGCAGGAGGTTGGCCGGAAGGAAGGCGAAACCATAGGAGCACAGGTCCTTCTGCGCCTCGCGCAATGTGCGGCACGTGAGATTTTTCTGCATCATATCCTGATCGAGACCCGTCATCACCACCACGATGAACACGCCGGAAAGGAACTGCTTCCAGAAGTTCTGCGTTGACCACCAGTCGTCGAAGACGAAGATGCGCGAGCGCGCGTCATGAGCTACGGCCGAGACAGCGTCGGGGAGCGACATGTCGAGTGCCTGCGTCGCGCTGAGGATGATCAGCACCAACGTGGTCAGGATGCAAAGCGTCTGAAACGAATCGGTCCACACAAGTGTGCGGATGCCGCCCCGTCGGGTGTAGAGCCAGATGAGAAGGACGAGCGACGACACCGTCACGGCAAACGGCACATGGTAGGCATCGAGCACAAAACGCTGAAGGATCATGCAGACGACATAGAACTTCACGGCCGAACCTGTCATCTTGCCGATGAGAAAAAACGACGCCCCGGTGGTGTAGCTCCTTGCGCCCAGCCGCCCTTGCAGATAGGTGTAGATACTCGTCAGCCTGAGACGGTAGTAGACCGGCAGCAGCACGAAGGCCACGGCAAAGTAGCCCAGGATATAGCCCATGCACATCTGCAGGTAGGTCATCTGTACGCTGAGCACCATGCCAGGTACAGAGACAAACGTCACGCCTGAGATGCTGGCGCCAATCATGCCAAAAGCCACCATCGCCCACGGTGAGCTATGACGTGCACTGAAGAAATCTTTGTTGTCGGCCTTGCGGCTCGTCAGCCATGACAGAGCGAGCAACAGCAGGAAATAGACGAGTATGGAAAGGATGATGATCATGGGTGCAAAAGACGGAAGAAAAAAAGAAGTAGCCAAAAACAGAAGACATATTTAGTGTTTATTAACCTATAAGTAGCAAAAAACAAGAACCTCTGCATCCTCACGGACACAGAGGTTAGACTATCTTCAAAGCACAAGGAGAAGGAAGTTACACTTTGCGAAAGGAAAAGAACTCTCATCCATGTGCAATGTCGTTATCGATTGTGTTATTGGCGTTTCATTGACACAGCGAACCCTCCGCCCGGTGCTTCAGTGAATTTAAGTACATCGCCACGCCGCACCTTGCGGTGAGTGATGACATAAGCCTTGGGGTTGGTCTTATAGTCAGCATTCTTTGCATCGGCATAGATCGTACAGTCGTAAACAGCATGCTTATCAAGGAAGTCGAGTTTCACGCTGCACTGATGTCCGTCGGCATCGCATTTACCACCAAGATACCAGTCACCGGTCTTCTTGGCCTTGCGTGCCACGGTGATGTATTTGGCAGGTTCTGCCTCAAGGTATTTAGTGTCGTCCCAGTCAAGAGGCACGTCTCTGATAAATTGGAAGGCATCGTCGTACTTGGCGTAGTTCTCAGGCAGGTCAGCGGCCATGGCCAGTGGACTGTACATGACCATGTAGAGAGCAAGCTGCCCCACGAGTGTGGTGTGGACATACATATCCTTCTTGTTAGGATTCCAAGTGCCGATCTGGGTCTCAAGGATGCCGGGGGTGTAGTCCATAGGGCCACCCTGCAGGCGCGTAAAAGGAAGTATGACCGTATGATAGGGCTCATTGCCTGAGAAAGACTCGTATTCCGTGCCGCGTGCGCTCTCGTTGCCCACCAGATTCGGCCACGTACGGCAAAGGCCGGTAGGACGCACGGCTTCATGGGCATTGACCATGATATGGTGCTTGGCTGCCTCAGTGACACAATAGAGATAGTGATTGTTGATCGTCTGACTATAGTGATGCTCACCACGTGGGATGATGTCGCCGACATATCCACTCTTTACAGCATCGTAGCCATATTTGTTCATCAAGTCGTATGCTGCCCCGAGATGTCTCTCGTAGTTTTGTGTAGAAGCAGAAGTCTCATGATGCATCATCAGTTTGACACCCTTGGAATGGGCATAGTCGTTGAGAGCCTTGATATCGAAGTCGGGGTAAGGCGTGACAAAGTCAAAGACATAGTCCTTGCTGTGTCCAAACCAGTCCTCCCATCCCTCGTTCCATCCTTCGACAAGCACTTCATCGAGATGGTTCTTGGCGGCAAAGTCGATGTATTTTCTAACCTCAGCGTTGTTGGCACCATGACGGCCGTTGGGCTTCACTTTTGTATAGTCGGTTTCACCGAGCTTTACCGAAGGCAGGTCGTCGGTATAGTTCCAAGTGTTGTTGCCGGCGATCATTTCCCACCACACACCGCAGTATTTCACGGGATGGATCCACGAAGTATCCTCAATCTTGCAAGGTTCGTTGAGGTTGAGCGTGAGCTTGCAGGCAAGCATGTCACGGGCATCATCGCTGACAAGCACCGTACGCCATGGTGTCGTACAAGGTGTTTGCATATAGCCTTTCATGCCGGTGGCATCAGGAGTAAGCCAGCTCTCAAAGACCATGGTTTTATCGTCAAGGTTGAGATGCATGGTAGGATAGTTCACGCAGGCGGCCTCGTGAATGTTGATATAAAGCCCGTCGTGTGTCTTCATCTGTAGCGAGGTTTGCACACCAGTCGGAGAGAATACTGTTTGAGAGGCATTACCGTCGACAGCAATCTTCAAGCGTTCACGGATGCCGGAGAGTGGGGTGATCTGTGTCTCATATTCTTGTGTGTCATAGTCGCCCGGGATCCAGTAGGCAGTGTGGTCGCCCGTCATGGCAAACTGTGTGTGCTCTTCCTTAATGATGAAATAGTTGAGATCCGCCTGCTGTGGGAATTCATAGCGGAGTCCCATGCCGTAGTCGTAGACGCGAAATCGGAGGATGATATGTCTGTTGGCAGCCTTCTGATAAAGGTTCACAGCCATCTCGTTGTAGTGATTGCGGATCGTGGAAGTTTCTCCCCATACGGGTTTCCACGTCTCGTCGAAGGTTGATCTCTTGCAGTCTTCCTCTGTGAAGCCATCCATGAGACTGGTCTCCTCCAGTCCCTTACTGGCGTGCTTGTCCTTGGCCAGTTCCAATCCAAGATGAGAAGGACGTATCACCTCACGCTTCTTATAGGTCATCTCGTATGTGGGCACACCATCTTGCGAGAGAGAGAATTTTACCGCTACGTTGCCATCAGGCGACGTGACGGTCTGGGCCTCGAGACCGCATATTGGCAACATCATGGCGATGGTCAACGTAAATAATGTTTTTCTATAATTCATATTTGCTGTATTCTACAAGTGTTTTGTCTTTTTTGTTCGTCTTCCGTTTATTCCATCACCACCATGGTCCAGTATTTCAATGAGGGCAGGGTGAAGGTCACATAGTCACCCTGTTGTTGGAATGGCAACTCCTGGGCGACGCCGCCAAGAGCATCGGGCGAGGCCACCCATACTTTCTTCACATCTTTTGTCTTCACTGCCAAGGGAATGTTGGACAGCGCCTTGGGTTCTGGTTGTGTGCCATCCATGTCGCGCCAACTCAGAGAATTGGCTTGGGAGAAGTTGAGCAGGCTGATGACCTTCTTCCCATTTACCTCACGGCATACCGTGGTTACCGTCTGCAATCTGGGTGGCCACGAGTTGATGGTCACCTCGCTGCTATTGGCTACAATAGGGATGGAAAGGTCTGTTCCCCGGTCTCTCAGCAGGTTCTCGTATGCAGTAAGGAAATCGTAGTAGTGAACAATGGCCTTATCGAGTTGCTCGTCCATTTTCAGGTCGCCATTGGGGAAGTACTCTTTATGGAGCATGTGGTCTCCTAATTCCAAATGGCTTGCTCCGATGGCAAACATCACGGCATCAGTGAGCAATACACCCGGCGTGTTGAACGTTCCGGACTCCTTATTATAGTTCATGTAGGCAGCGAAAACCTGAGCTATAGTCGGAGCGGCAGGATCCGTGTTAGCTTCGCTTTGATTATTACGCATGATAGAGAACAGGTCGGCAAACTGGTCTTCGCCTCCCCACAACTCGCTGTAGAGAAAGTCTACGTCGCCCGTGGCAGCCATCTGTTTAGCACCGTAGTTGCTGACGGCATTCATCACCAGTCTCTTCGCAGGATCGGATTTTTTCATTTTGGCAATAAACGAGGCAAATCCCTGGGTGACGTTGATCTTACTGCCATAGTAGTCATATTCCGGATCACGGTTTCCCACTTGGTCGATGTGGAAGCCGTCGAAGTCAAACGTTTTATAAACGTCGCCAACCTTCCGGGCAAAATAGTCTTGCCAGGCTATGTTGCCGGGATTGACGAGCGTGATATTGCTCTTCCATCCTGATGGCAAAGTGAGCGCGTCGACAGTGCTGTGGCTCTCATCCTTATACATGTACCATTTGGTACTGACACCATCCTGTGCGGCATCATCCAACGCACCGTAGCAGAGGTCATAGAACATGGCCTTCATGCCGTGGGCATGAGCTTGGCTGATATACGCTTTGACGACACCGGTGTTGACCTTGCGATTGGCGATATCGGCATAGCTGTCCTCTACCTTACCGTCGCGGAGCACTATGGGCTCGTGGTGCTTGTTTTGCCAGTCATAGAACTGCAGGCCGTTGATGTGGCAGCGATTAAGTAGCGCTGTCTCCTGGCTGATCACCTCCGACGTCTTCGTGTCGTCGTAGGTGCCCACGAAGCCATAGCGCGGGTACCGCGCCCAGTCGGAAGACACATCAATAGCGATTGTGCCGCAGATAGTCTGTTTGCCACTGACATCAGTAGTATACACATCAGCGAGGTAGCCCGTGTAGTCAGTGGAAGGCGGTGTCCATGTCCAACTGGAACCGGTGAGAGACTGTTCCTCAATGACGGTGGCACCTTGGCGGTAGCGCACCTTGGCACCGTCCGGCAGCGGGCTGCCGGACGTGAAGGAGACTTTCTCTCCGGGAGCATATCGGGCCTTGTCGGTGGACAAGTGTAGGCTGAGATCAGAGATAAGCGTCGTCGCCGGCTGTGTCGGCTGGATGGTCGACGGATCTATGGGAGAATCGTTGTCGCTGCTGCAAGCAGCGCACAGCAGAGGTATAGCTAAAAGCAAAGAGTACATTTTCATGAGTATCGTTTTATGTTGTACCAGGATATCTATAAGTATTCTATTGTTTGACGATGGAGACCGTCTCGGCGAGTTGGTTAAGTGTGATGGTGTAGGTACCCGACTGCGTTATCTTCCATTTCTGGTCGATGTCGCCCACATTGATGTCGAGATACTGGTTTTTGAGTTCCTCGTCGCTTTTATCAATGAAGAGCATCTTTTCGGTCTGGCCGGTAGGCTCCTTGTCATTGCCTGCAGCACAGAGGAACCAAGCGCCATTCCAATCGTTGCGCTTATCACAAGTGAACTTCAGCTCTCCGGCATTCAGCGTACCGGTCCATGTGAAGATGTAAGGATTATCGGTGGCCTGCAGGGCTGTGGCGTTATCAATTGACCAGCCTGCGGGAGTAGCATCGCCAACCATCCAAATGGTGGTGTAAGGCGTGAACGGTTTCATCAGCATACGTTCCTTGCCTTTGCGGATGTCCACACATATCTTATAAGCCTTGCCCGTCTCCCCATCTTTCAAGAACCATTTATGGTCCGGATCATAACCACTGACAAACTGCATGTGCGTGTCGGTGTAAGGAGCATTGTCAACCGTAGCCTTGTACATATTCTCCCAGCTGCCTTTGGCTGTGCCGAACTTGAACTCACCGCCCTTGTCAAACACCTTGCCGGTGCGGAAAAGGTATGGGTCAAGAGCATCTGTGCTCATTGTCTCAAAGCCCCAATCGGTCATGTTGCCCACCAAATAGAGATGATCGAAAGCCGGACGGTTACCTTCGGCTTGGGTGAACGTTACATCGCCCGTGAGCAGATTGGCTTCCACCTTATAATAATGGCTCTCTTCTATCTGCCATTTCTCATCTGGCTCGTTGTCGCCGGTGCGCAGTACGGCACGGTCATCTGTGCCCTTGTTGTAAGAGGGAAGGAATTGTCCCTTTGTGGTGATGAACTTTAGTGAACCAATCTTCAGGTCGCCTTGCCATTCAAACAAGCCATTGTCGACACGCTCCATAACCGTAGCATTGTCAGCGTTCCAGCCATTGGGTGTAGCGTCGCCGATGAGATAGAGCGTTGTGGTGACCGGCTGATAAGGTGTGACAGAGAAAGAGAGGGAATCAGACAGGGTGCCTTCCCATCCCGGAGTCTGAGTCAAAACACGCGCTTCGATGTCGCATTTCCGTCCGGGCACACCACCGAACTGGTCGAGGACGATCCCATTAAGGTTTTCTTGGTTCACGCTCCAGGAATAGGTCTGTCCTTCTTGGCAGAGGGCTGTATAAGGCTCGGCGAAGTGCGTGCCGGCCTTAGCCAGTTGCAGTGTATAGTAGATGCGGTTGCCTGTGCCGCCATTGTTACCCGTTGTCCAGTTGAGAGTAAGTGCGTTGGCAGCGTAGTTGATCTCCTGTAAGGCATCAGTGCTTTGCTCGGCAGTGAGTGTTAGTGGATCCATGCCGAGGTTGTCTTCTTGATAATCTTGGTCGTTGCAGGCCGTGAAAGACAGTCCGCAGAACAGCCATACCAAAAGCGAAAATAAATATGTCTTATTCATACTACTTAGCATATTATTGATTTAGAAAACAATGCGTGGCTTAATAGCCCGGGTTCTGTGTGATGAGAGGATTGGCGTCTATCTCTGTTTGAGGTATAGGGAAGAGCAGCCGATCCTTGTTGACATTGTTTTTGCCAATGGATTTCAGGAACTTGATGGCATAGTTGCCGTGGTCGATTCGAACCATGTCGAACCACCGATGTCCTTCGAACGCAAACTCCATACGCCGCTCATGAATGATTTTCTCCCGCATTTCGTCCTGGGTCAGTCCCGTTACGGCGTCTAAGCCAGCCCGCTTACGGACGATATTGAGTGGAATCTCTGCCGCGGTGGTCTGCCCCATTTCGTTAAGAGCCTCAGCTTTCATGAGCAAGACATCGGCATAACGATAGACGACAAAGTTAGCAGGTGAGGTGTTGTACTCGGGTGAGACGCTCTTGGAAACGAGGAACTTACGGACATTGTAACCTGTGATGGAGTAAGAGCTCTTGTAAGCATGCCCATCGTAATCAGGGCAACCTTGGTAGAATACCGTCAGATCCTTGCGCTTGTCGCCCGGCTCCCATTGGCCCATGAATTCTTTGGTAGGCTGGTTCCAGCCCCATCCGCCAGCAACGAAATCAGAGTTACGCGGTCCCATAAAGGTGGAGAGCCAGCTTGACTGAGGATTGTTGCCCCAGAAATCATAGTTGGTGTCACCACTGTACTGTACTTCGAAAATAGACTCCGGTCCATTGTTGATAGTTGCATCAAAGTTATCCTCGAATTTGCACTTGCCGAGGTCATAGCCTAAAGCAGTGACAGAATCACAAAGATTGACCACATGCTGATAGTCTGCCTTGTTGTCCGGCGCAAGTGTGAGATACATGTCGGCCAGCATTGTCAGGGCAGCATCTTGTGTAGCCCGACCTAAATCCAGGCTGCTATAGTCCTTCTTTGCAGGCAGCAGTTCGATGGCTTTGCGGCAGTCAGAGGCGATCAGGCTATACACCTCTTCCTTGGAAGCACGGGCGATCGCTGTCGGCTGACCGGGTGTGAAAGGCTTCAGGCGCAGGGGCACACCACCATAGAGACGGACCAATACATAATAATAATGTGCACGGAGGAAGTAGGCCTCACCGAGTGAACGCTTCTGGATATTATCACTGGCTTTGCCTTCCAAGTCATTGATGAGAATATTGCATTGTCCAATGCCTACCCAAGGGGAACGCCACATATACAGGGCCATGCCGTTGTCACTCAACGTAGTGAAGTTAGCGGCTTGCACGGTCTCCAAACCGTCTGTCCCACCGCCGGCACCTACAATGCTGTTGCCGGCCACGATGTCGAGCGTCCATATACGTTGGTTGTACATGTTTGACGATTGCAAGGTACGATAGCAACCATTTGCCATGGCTACTGCCACCGAGTCCGTAACGTCTACTTCGGGGTCAACAGTGTTCTTGGGGGTTTTGTCGAGGAAGTCATCACCGCAGGAAACTAAGGCAAGTGAAGCCAGGGCGATGGCACAATAATGATATATCTTATTCATAGCGGCAATCAGAAATTGAGGTTGATACCAAAGTTGAAAGTACGTGAGATGGGATAATTGCTAAGGTCTATGCCATTGACACCCACCTCCGGGTCAAAACCTGAGTAACCAGTGATGGTGGCAACATTCTCACAGGAGAAGATGAGGCGTGCTGAAGACAGAGACAGCGCGCGAAGCCATGTGGCAGGCAGGTTATAGGAAAGAGAAATGTTTTTCAAGCGCAAGTAAGAGCCGCTTTCTACATAACGGTCAGAAACGCGGTTGTTGCCATTGGGGTCTCCGTAGACGGCGCGAGGCATAGAGGTACTGGTACCTTCTCCGTGCCAGCGTCCGAGTACATCGGTGAGCTGGTTGTAGGCAGCGGACATTCCCATGAGGTCAATGTTGTTGGCATTGAAGATCTTGTTGCCAGCCACACCTTGAAGATACACGCTCAACTCCAATCCCTTCCAGGAAACCATATTGTTGATAGAGAAGAGGTGCGCCGGATTAGGATTGCCGATGACCGTACGATCCTTTTCATTGATGACGCCGTCGGTGTTGAGGTCACGGAAGCGTATGTCGCCAGGTTCCGCACCGGTCTGCACGGCATGCTCCTCAACCTCTTTCTGGTTCTGGAAGATTCCGTCTGTGACATAACCATAGAACACGTTGATGGGATACCCTTTTGCCAACATAGTGACATACGAGTTGTTGATCTGGTTGATGTAGTAGGGTACGCTGCTGTTGAGATTGCCGATCTTATTGCGGTTGTAAGTATAGGAAACACTTGTCTCCCATCCCGGATGAGCCTGACTCTCCTTGAAGTTGATGGTATGGAGGGAGACCTCGATACCCTTGTTCGTCACCTTGCCGGCATTGGTGTATGTCGTGCTGGTGTCCTCAAAGCCAGAAGTAATAGGTATGGAGGCTTTGACAAGCATATCAGAAGTTTTCTTCAAATAAGCATCGACGGTGAGCATAACACGTGAGTCGAAGAGGGCAGCATCGAAACCGATGTTGGTCTGTGCCACTGTCTCCCAGTGAATATCAGGATTAGACAATGTGGTGGAGATGAGAGCTGTTTGCTCCACGCCGTCAGCGCCGAAAGGATATACACTGGTATTGTATGTAGCTAAATAACCATAGTTGCCCACACTGGCCTGACTACCCGTCTGGCCGTAGCCGGCACGTATCTTAAGGTCAGAAAGGATATGATTGGGCTTGTACCATTTTTCTTCGGTAAGACGCCAGGCCAAAGATACAGAGGGGAAGGTGCCCCAACGGTGGCTGCGTCCGAAACGGCTTGAACCGTCACGGCGTATGGTAGCTGTAACTAAATAGCGGTTCATGTAGTCATAGTTGGCACGCGCCATATAGGAGAAGAGGGACCATTCTGTGGTGTTGCCACCCATTGACTCCATCTTCTGGCCATTATCCATCTCGTGCACATTCTCAAACGAGAAAATGTTTTTTTGTGCATTGAGATAGTTATAGTTGTTCCATTGAGCCGACGTTCCGGCCATGACGTTCAAATGGTGCTTCCCCCCAAAAGTATGATCGAAGGTGAAGTAGTTGTCCCACAGATATGTAAACGACTTGTTGTTGCTCTGATAGCGAGAAGCCTGAACAACGGGCGTGGGCTTCCAATTGTAGGCAGGAGTGAAGTTGTCATAATCCCAGAATTTTGCATCAAGTCCGAATGTGGTCTTGAACTTCAGCCATGATGTCAGTGAGGCTTCACCAGAGATGTTTCCCAACAAATTGTATCCCTTAGTCTTGTGGATGTCGGTCACCGTGGGGCCAACAGGGTTACGTGTAGAACCGTACCACAGGGAGTTACCCTCCGGACCAGACCAATTGCCACCGTCGTCTTTAACTGGCAATACAGGCAGTGCACGATAAGTGGATCCGAGGTCATAACTTCCTTGCTCTTTCAGATCGGCACTCATCGAGAGGTTGGTGCTGACCTTCAGCCAGTCGAGTACTTGTGCGTCCAGATTATCCTGGAAAGTATAACGTCGGTAGTTTACGCTGCGCACGGTGCCACTTTGTTTTTGGAAACCTCCGGAAACATAGTAGTTGATCTTGTCAGAACCACCCGTGTAGCTGAGTGTATAGTTTTGGAGATATCCTGTACGGAACATTTCATCAACCCAGTTCGTACCCTCGCCGAGTGATACGGGGTTAGCCCAAAGAGGGTTGGCCGCATTGCCGGAGTTGGTCATCATATCGTTGCTGAAAGCTGCATATTCTGCAGCGTTGAGCAGGTGAGGCTTCTTTGTGGCGTGCTGGGCAGAGAGATTCATGTTCAGTATCAGGTGTCCGCGACCGTCTTTACCCTTTATCGTAGTAATAAGAATGACGCCGTTGGCACCGCGTGAACCGTAGATGGCTGTAGCAGAAGCATCCTTGAGAACGTCGATGCGTTCGATGTCTGCCATGTTGAGATTGTTAAGCCCTAAATCAGTAGGGACTCCATCAATGACAACGAGCGGGTCGCAGTTGTTAATAGAACCCAAACCACGGATTTTAATGGACACGTTATCACCTGGCTTACCGGCATCAATGACTTGCAGGCCTGACACCTTTCCCTGAAGGGCCTGCCCAAGGTTAGCCACGGGCTGGTCTTTTAAGTCTTTGTTGGCTAAGGAACCGACAGCTCCGGTGAGGTCACGCTTGCGCATGGTACCATAACCAACCACCACTACTTCGCTAAGTTGTTGGTTGTCCTCTACAAGTACAATATCAAAATTATTCTTGCCATTCAAGGGTACATCCTTTTCCTTGTAACCCATATAAGTAAATGACAGTGTACTGTTAGCGGGTACCGAAAGGGTAAACGCGCCATTGAGATCCGTTACAGTGGCATTTTTCGTACCTTTTTGTACGACACTAGCCCCAATGATTGTCTCACCGCTTGCGTCCTTGACGACTCCATGTACTTGTATGTTCTGCGCTGTGATGTCAAGAGACAGCATCGCGGCAAACAAGCCAAGCACTACTCTTTTGTGAATTGTCATTTTGTGCATATAAGAATTAGGTTTTTATGAAAATGAATCTTTGTAAGATTTCGATTGCAAAGTTAGCCGTTATTAGCACAAGATGTAATGACAAGTAAGGGAAAAGTAGATTAATTTAAAATGTTAATATACATAATACACTAATAATGAGTGATATAGGAATATAATACAAGATAGTCCAAGTAGAATATTATAAGAATAAAAAACGTCTAATGTAGGCGTTAGATAGGTGAAAACCGTTACCTAATGACCGTTCCGATCTTCATGACATCTTCTTCAAACGATTCCTTATTGATGGCCCAGTTTTTCACACGTGAACGATAGTTGTAGATGGTTTGTGGAGAATAGAAAAGCACGGAGGCGATCTCGCTACTCTCTTTTACACCGAGCCTGATGAGTGCGTAAATACGCTGCTCGGAAGTAAGAGAGTGATTGTCGGAAGCCACGATACTGTGTGCAGACTCAAGCAATGCGTTGAGCTCAGTAGTGAAAGTCGGATAGAGATCAAGGAACGCCTTGTCGAACCGGTTTCGGAACACCTCTGCCTCCTCTTCTGATAGCCTTGACGAAGAGACGGTGCTAAGCAATTCATTGACTTGATTGGCCTTGATCTTGCGTCGCACAAAGGTCTGATAATGGGCAAGTCGGTCAATAAACTTAGCGCAAAGATCTATATATAATTTTGCCAGCCGCTCCCGTTTGCGGTTGGTATCAACAAGCATCGTGTTTGCTTTGGCAAGTCTGGAGTTGAGTTCAGTAAGTTTGAAATTGAGTTCAGTAAGTTTAGAGTTGCTTTGCGAAAGCTGATGACGACGGTTGGTGAGCAACTTGTTCTGCCGGAAGATGTAAAGGATAGCCATCAGCGAGCCAAAGACCAAAAGCGAGATGATGACAATTGCCCACTTCAATGTATTATTACGGTTCATCATCTGCTGTTCATAGGACGCCACAATGGTCGGCATTTTCTGTGAGATTTCCAAGATACGCAGTCGCGCGTTGAAGAATTTGGCATCCTCCATGGCAATGTTGATATATCTGTCTGCCCTTTCAATGTTGTTATTGTCTTCCCGGAAGAGATATGTAGCCAAATCCTGAAGTGCCAAGTTCTCACGCGTACAGCAGATGGCATCGCTGATGGCAGCCTCTATAAGGTATTGCTCATATCTTTCCTGGTCACCATGGGCACTGTAGTTATTGGCGATAGCAAAAGACGCCATCGCATAGTATCGGGAGTGTTTAGAGAGTCTCCGGATGGTACGGAAATAGTAATAGAGGGCTTTTTTGTCGTTGCGCTCTACGTAGATATAGTATTCACCATGATAATAATCCCAAAAGGGCATCGAAGACTCCAGAAAAGGCATAGCTTGCTTGAGAAATTCTCTTGCCCGTGCAGCATAGATAGGCGAGAACCGGTCGTCGCTGCAATAATTTGCCCAATTGGAGTAAAGAATGAAGTAAGTAAGATAATATTGTAGTTTGAGATCTTTCCCCGAACCTTCTATGTTGATATTGTCAAGCACCTCGATGGCTTCACTATAAAGGCCGCCAATGGCATAGAGTTGGGCCTGCCTGAGAAGATTGAGTTTAATATAATGATCCTTATGGAGTTTTTGAGATAGAGAGAGGGCTATGTCGACATAATAGCGTGCAGAGTCGAATTTGAATACATAATATTCGTCAAAGAGCTGGTCATAGAGACGGAGTTGTTGTTCACTGTCCGGTTGCGCTTTGAGCTGAGCTTTGAGGTAGTTGATATGCTGGAGCTTGTGTTGAGTATAGACAGGACGCTGGTCAAGGACTTCATCAAGCCGTTGCAGGTTGCGCTGGTTCGCAGCCTGAATAGTCATCGAAGCGAGTGCCGGCAGCACAAAAGCCACCAGCACTCGCATCAGAGTATAACGGAATGAGCACATCTCTTCAACTGTTAAGTCTGAGGGGAGGCATGACTGCTGCCGTGTAGTACATGCTGCCGTTGAAAGCAGGTCGTGAACCCAAGGCAGTCTTTCCCTTTGAAGCCTTTCCTTTGGCTGGTGCAGGCAGTTTCGGGAAGGCGGCATTCTGCTTAAACAACATCAGGGCACGCGTGATAACAGGATCGTCTTGGTTGAGATACTCGTAGAGTGCCTGCTCGTCAAGCATGTTGTAGATGATGCGGCCGTTGATGAACTGCTCTAAGAGCGAGTGGCTCTTCTTGATAAGCAGGTTGCGGCGCTGCAAGCCGTGCTTGTCGGCATAGTCAGCGAACTGGTCGATGGTATTTTGCTCGTTGAGATACTTCGAGAGGTCGAGCATCTGTTTAAACATCTTCATCTTTTGCCGGTTATTGTCGGTGTAAGTGAAGGCGAACTGCAGGATGAGTCCGCTCATAATCGCTTGCTTATAATAAGAGGTGACAAACGTGGTGTCTTCCGGTACAAAGATATCCGGCGTGATGCCGCCACCGCCATAGACCACACGTCCGATACCCGTATGATAAGCCGGACCCGTGTGCTTGATGCTGTCCTGCGAGAAGAACTCGCCGTGCTGGTAGCGCTCTATGATATCCTGAGCGTAGGCCTCCTCGTCGCCGTCGACATAAGGCTTCTGGATACAACGGCCCGATGGCGTGTAGTAGCGAGCGATGGTCAGCCGGATCATCGAACCATCGGGGAACGGGATCTGCTGCTGCACGAGGCCCTTGCCGAAGGAGCGGCGCCCGATGATCGTAGCACGGTCGTTGTCCTGCATGGCGCCGGCGAAGATCTCTGCGGCTGATGCTGTGCCTTCGTTGATAAGTACCACGAGCGGAATGCTCTTGTAAGCGCCATGTCCGTCGGAACTGTAGTCCTGCCGTGGCGACTTGCGTCCTTCTGTGTATACGATGAGTTTCTTGGCGGACAGGAACTCGTTGGCAACCTGTACGGCGCTCTGGAGATAGCCACCGGGATTGTCACGCAGGTCGATGACGAGATTCTGGAAGCCCTGCTGTTGCAGGTTGGCCAAGGCGATGAGCAACTCAGGATAGGTCTTCTCACCAAAGTTCTTGATCTTGATATAGCCCGTGTTGTCATCGAGCATATAGGCTGCCGTGATCGTCTTCGTCGGTATCTCAGCGCGCGTGATGTCAAAGGAGAGCACTTTCGGGTGGCCGAAACGCAGCACGCCGACACGTACCTTGGAGCCCTGCGGACCCTTGAGACGGTGCATGGCCTCCTCTTGCGTGACCTGCTTACCGACGAATTTCTTACCGTCAACCATCACAATTTTGTCACCAGCGATGATACCGGCCTTCTCTGCGGGACCGTTTTTGATGACATTCTCGACGTGGATGGTATCCTGGCGGATGGTGAACTCGATGCCCACGCCGGAGAACGAGCCCTTGAGGTCATCCTCAGACTGCTGCACGTCCTTGGCACTGATATACACCGAGTGCGGGTCGAGCTCACCGAGGATAAGCGGCATGGCCTTCTCCACGAGCGAGTCGATGTTCACGTCGTCGACATATTGGTCATCAATGATCCGCAGCAGGTTGCTGAGCTTGTTGCTGCCATTATTGACCACCGTCAGTCTGCTGCCCGAGAAATGGTTGGCGTAGAAGGTGCCAATGAGAATACCGAGAATCATGCTCACCGCCATGAGCAGTGGCATAAACCGGTTCTTCTTGTCGTATTTCATATTCATATCTTATTGCTCTTTCATTGTCCTTGCCGACATAGGCTTGCTTTATTGATGCAAGCCACTGCCGTGTCACTCCTCTTTGGGCAGCTGCTTCTCAAGTTCATTCATATCAAGGAAGTCCACCTCCACACCGGCGCGCTGCAACAGCCGAATGCCGTCGTCGAGTCGGTATTTCTCGCCATAGACCACGCGGCGGATGCCCGCCTGGATGATCAGCTTGGCACATTCGATGCAGGGCGAGGCTGTGACATAGAGCGTAGAGCCGTCGCTGTTGTTGCCGGAGCGGGCGAGCTTGGTGATCGCGTTGGCCTCGGCATGCAGAACGTAAGGCTTGGTGATGCTGTTATCATCTTCACAGATATTCTCGAAACCACTGGGGGTTCCGTTATACCCATCGCTGATGATCATCTTGTCCTTGACGACGAGAGCTCCTACCTTGCGGCGTATGCAGTAAGAGTTCTCGGCCCAGATATGCGCCATGCGCAGGTAGCGGCCGTCGAGCAAGTGTTGTTTTTGTGCTTTACGTGCTTTTTCTTCCTCTTCTTTCATAACGATACTTACGTAAGAATACTTATATATAATATGTGTAGATCATGCTTTGCGAATGCCGTCGCGCACGAGCAGTGCGTCGATCGTCGGTTCCTGGCCCCGGAAACGCTTGTAGAGCGTCATCGGGTTTTCCGTACCGCCCTTCGAGAGGATGCAGTCACGGAAGCGCTGGGCGGTAGCCTGATCGAAGATGCCGTTGCGTTTGAACACGCTGAAAGCGTCGGCGTCGAGCACTTCGGCCCATTTATAGCTATAGTATCCGGCGGCATATCCTCCGGCCATGATGTGCGAGAACTGTGTCGTCATGCACGTGTTGGGAAGCTGCGGCAAGAGGATAGCGGCTTTCCACGCCTCTTTCTCAAAGGGCTGGACGTCGGAAGTGAACGGCTCGCGCAGGGTGTAGTAAGCCATATCAAGCAGTCCGAAGCTCACCTGACGCAGACAGCCGTAGGCCACATTGAAATTGCGTGAGCGCACGATGCGGTCGACAAGTTCGTCGGGGATCGGTTCGCCCGTCTGGTAATGAAAAGCAAAGGTGCGCAAGTATTCCTTCTCCACCGCATAGTTCTCCATGAACTGCGACGGCATCTCCACGAAGTCCCACCATACATTCGTGCCGGAAAGGCTGGCGAAACGGGTGTTGGCAAACATACCGTGAAGTGAGTGACCAAACTCATGCAGGAAGGTCTCCACCTCGTCGAGCGTGAGCAATGCCGGCTTCTCCGGGGTGGGCTTCGTGAAGTTCATCACCACGCTCACGTGCGGACGGATGTTCTCACCCCTGTGGTTGATATGTTGTCCCTGAAACTCCGTCATCCAGGCACCGTCGTGTTTGCCCTTACGAGGATAGAAGTCGGCGTAGAAAACTGCAAGATAGCTGCCGTCTTTGTCAAAGACCTCATAGGCTTTGACGTCGGGATGATAGACGGGGATGTCCTTGTTTTCCTTGAATGTGATGCCATAGAGACGATGAGCCAGACCAAAGACACCATCGATGACCTTGTCGAGTTGAAAGTAAGGCCGCAGCATCTCCGCATCGAGATTGTAATTCTCCATTTTCAGCTTATGAGCATAGTAGGAGAAATCCCAAGGCTCAAGCTGGAAGCCTTCGCCTTCAAGTTTGCGGGCTTCCTCACGAATGGCCTCCACCTCCTTTTCAGCAGTAGGCTTGTAGGCGTCAATGAGATCGTTGAGAAGCTTATAGACATGATTCACGCTTCCTGCCATGCGGTTTTTCATCACATAGTCGGCAAAGGTGTCGTTGCCCAAGAGCTGTGCCTCCTCACGCCGGTTGTTGACGAGTGCGCGGCAGATGTCGCGGTTGTCGTTCCCATCGCCATGGGTGCAGAGCGTGTTGCGGGCCATATACATCTGTCGTCTTAGCTCACGGTTATCGGCGTGCGACATAAAAGGCGAGTAGCTGGGATAGTCGAGCGTGAACAGCCAGCCTTCCTTGCCCTGCTCCTTGGCAGCGTTGGCGGCAGCCTCCACAGCCGTGTCGGGAAGCCCGGCAAGGTCGTTCTTGTCGGTGATGAGCAGTGTGAAAGCCTTAGTATCCTTCAACAGATTCTGTGAGAACTGCAAGGCGAGGAGCGATCCTTTCTCGTCGAGCTCGCGCAGACGCTGCTTGCCTGCCTCATCGAGGAGAGCACCATTGCGCACAAAACCGTCATAGGTTCTGTCGAGCATCATCTGCTCTTCCGGGGTGAGCTCGCGGTGATGGTCATAGACCGCCTTGACACGGGCAAAAGCCTTCGGGTTGAGCAGAAAGTCATTTTCGTGCTTGCTGAGGATCGGGGCGATTTTCTGTGCCAGCGCCTCCATGCGGTCGTCGGTCTCAGCGCTCATCATGCAGGAGAACACCGTAGACACGCGGTCGAGGAGATCGTAATAGTGCGGTCCTTTGCTGTCGTTATGGTAAGCGATCGTATTGTCAAAGGTCGGCTCCTCAGGATTGTTGAGCATGATCTCAATATCCTCGTCGTCGCGCCGAATGCCCTCCATAAAGGCAGGCTCAAAATCCTCAAAGCGTATTTTGTCGAAGGGTACCGTGTCATGGGGCGTATTGTAGGGCTCCATGAAAGGGTTCTTTCTTTCTGTTGTTTCGTTCATTACTTTCTCTATAAATCGTCTCTAAACAGAGGAATCATTCCTCACCTATTATTATGCAAAGATACGAAAAGTATTGTATGACGATATATAATATGGAGCGGAATTATAATTATTTATAAAAGTGAGAAAGATAATCGCATTGCATTTGCTTTATTCTTGCTTTTTTCGAGTAAAACCACTATATTTGCGAAAAACCTATGAAAGGACTACGCACAGGCTTAGTACTGTTAATGATTGTCTGTATGACTATGAAAACGACAAAGTGTTTTTCCGGCAATGTGCGCCCAGCCGCTGTTGCCGGACAGTTCTATCCAGCTGATAGGCAGGAGTTGGAGACTAACGTGAAGCAATATCTCTCTGCCGCGACAAAGGCGGGAATTCTTGCTCCCGTCAGGGCGGTCATCGTGCCGCACGCCGGTTATGTCTTCTCCGGACAGACAGCTGCCGAGGCTTTCGCTCAACTCGACCCGAAAGTTCACTACGAACATCTCTTCCTTCTGGGACCGTCGCATCATATCGGGCTGGCGGGTGCTTCCGTAGCTACCGCTTGGGAGGGGTATCAGACACCGTTGGGTACGGTGAAGGTCGACACAGCACTCTGCCAACGCCTTGTCGATGAGAACAAGGTGCTGACCTTTGAGCCGCGCGCACACGACAGGGAGCATTGCCTGGAAGTGCAACTGCCTTTCCTGCAAGTGCAGTTAGGCGAGGTACCGCCGATCGTACCGGTGATCATCGGTACGGAAGAATACTATACGCTTCAGGACATCGCGCAGGCACTCTCTCCCTACTTCACGCCGCGCAACCTCTTCATCATCAGCAGCGACTTCTCGCACTATCCTTGCTACGATGATGCGAAACGGATGGACAAGCGCACGGGCGACGCCGTAGCATCGGGTAGCCTTCGTGCATTTCTGCGTGCACTGTCTGACAATGCTGATGAACATGTCCGCAACCTCGCCACGAGCGCATGCGGACAGGCTGCCATCGCTGTATTGCTGACGATGGTGGAAAAGAAGCAGGGACTGGAGATGCATCATCTCGCTTATTGCAACTCGGGCGACTCACCTTACAGCGGTCATGACCAAGTCGTAGGTTACCATGCATTTGTGATAACGGGAAAAGAATCAACGGAAGGGAAGACGAAACAAAAAGAGGCTACAAGCCAGGGAGATTCAGAAGAAACGGCAAAAGATAAAGGAAGTAAAAAGGACGTTTCAATAAAGACAGAAATGAAAAACGGAAAAGCTGAAAAAGACATATCGGATGAAGCAACGGCAACACACGCCGCAGTCGGAAGTGATACTACTGATGAGCCCTTCGTACTGAGCGACAGCACACGGCAGCAGTTGCTCGACATCGCATGGAAGAGCATCCGCCGCCAACAGGTTGCAACGCCCATCAACCCGGAGCTGTTGCACAACAGCGGCGCCTTCGTGACGCTGACCGAGAACGGCCGTCTGCGTGGCTGCATCGGACACTTCGGTGAGGATGTGCCGTTGTGGCAGGTGGTGGTGGCTATGGCGCACGATGCCGCCTACCGTGATCCTCGCTTCCAACCCGTCACACCCGACGAGTTGGATTATCTGTCTATCGAGATCAGCGTGCTCTCACCGCTGAAGCGCATCCACGATATCAGTGAGTTTCACTATGGTCAGGAGGGCATCTACATCAAGAAAGGATGGCACTCGGGTACGTTCCTGCCTCAAGTAGCCGAAGAAGTGAACTGGACCAAAGAGGAGTTTCTCGGACATTGCGCGCAGGACAAGGCCGGCCTGCCGTGGGACGGTTGGAAGGATGCGGAGCTGTATACGTATAAGGTGGAAATAGTGAGGCCTCAATGAAACAAGCATCATATTATCATCTTGAAAAGGTTACAGCATTGGGACAGGAAGCAGACGTTGACCTTGCCGCCCGTTGCGATCTCTGTCCCCATGCCTGTCTGATCCGTGAAGGGCATGCCGGGCGATGCCGCTCACGCGTGTTCCATGGCGGCAAGCTGTGGGCGATGAGCTATGCCGAACCCTGTGCACTCGCCGCCGATCCGGTGGAGAAGAAGCCACTCAACCACTTCCATCCGGGTACGCAATGTCTGTCGGTAGCCTGCACGGGCTGCAACCTGCGCTGCCTGAACTGCCAGAACAGTAGCATCTCGCAAGTAAGACCGGAGGAAGTAGAGCACGCTACGTGGCAACCGGAAGACCTCGTAGGCGTATGCCTGCAACAGCATCTGCCCTCCATCGCCTATACCTATACCGAACCGCTGACGTGGATCGAGTATATGCTCGACACGGCACGGCTTGCCCACGAGCATGGCATCTACAATATCCTCGTGTCTGCGGGATATATCAACGAACAGCCGCTACGCGACCTGCTTCCCTATCTCGATGCGGTGAACATCGACTTGAAGAGTATCAGCGACGATGTCTATCACCGCCTCAACGGTGCCTCGCTGGCTCCAGTCCAGCGCACGCTGCGTCTCATTCATAAAGCGGGCATAGAATTGGAAATCACTAATCTGCTCGTAGACGGATGGAATACAAGTGAAGAGATGGTGCGCGGTCTCTGTCGTTGGCTTGTCGGAAACGGCATGGCTAATGTTCCCTTGCATCTGAGCCGCTGTTTCCCCTCCTATCGCATGCCCGACCTGAGGCCCACGTCAATCCCTGACATGCTACGTGCCCGAGATATTGCGAAAGGAGAAGGCATACAATGGGTGCATCTCGGAAACGTATGATAGAAAAACATAAAAAATGAAAGAAAAGTGGGACAAAAAGTACAACGTCTCACTTTTTTTCGTATATTCGCAGAACAGAAAACATTGTATAATAACCAAAGCCCAAGAACTATGAACACAAGAAACAAACAACTTACAGCAAAGGAACGCCTGTACACAGGCAAGCACCACGGACGCCATATCGATGAGGACTTTGAGCACGACTGCCTCGATGGGGACAGTGGCGAGATAGACAGCTACGACACCTTCGATGACAGCAACGCCAAAAAGAACGATTAAGCCTCCCCCGTACCCCCCCCTCTCCAAGGGGAGGGGGGCTTTACTCCTATAGCCGCCTTAACGTATGTGCCATGACGGGAACGGTCAACAAGAAGGAGCAGACATCGCTGACGGCCTGGCACATCTCCACGCCCATCAGTCCGAAGAAATGCGGAAGAATGAGGATGAGCGGGATGAAGAAAAGACCACTACGTGCCGAGGCCAACAGGTTCGCGGCCACCGGCATACGGCACGTCTGCGTGAGCATGTTGCTCGTCATGATCATGCTGTTGAGCGGCAACGAACAGAGCTGCCAGCGCAGGGCGACGATACCCACGGCAATCACCTCCGCGTCGTTGCGGAAGATCCCGATGAGATGATCGCTGAGGAGCCAGCCGACGACCGTGCAAACGATGAGAAAGGTCGTGCCCACAGCGATCGTGAACCAATAGGCACGCTTCAGACGCGCAAACAGACGGGCGCCGAAGCAGAAGCCACAAAGCGGTTGGAAGCCTTGCCCCAAGCCGATGACGACGGCCATGACCATCATCGTGATACGGTTGACAATGCTCATGGCGGCAATGGCCGCGTCGCCATAGTTGCCTGCGGCATGGTTAAGCATCGTCGTGGCCAGACAGAGCAGTCCCTGACGACACAGCGACGGGCTGCCTCCAAAGAAGATCTCATTAAAGGCGGACCACGAGGGAGAGAAGAGCCGGAAGCGGATGGCGATGTTCTCTCCACGGCGTGTCATGAAGAAAAGAATGAGGAAGCTTACCACCTGACCGGTCACCGTGGCGAGAGCCGCACCGGCTACGCCCCAATGACACACAAAGATGAAGAGCGGGTCGAGCCCTACGTTGAGGATAGCACCCGCGACGATGCCGACCATGGCAAAGGAGGCGTTGCCCTGCAGACGCAACTGATTGTTGAGCGTCAGCGAGCCGGTCAGAAAAGGCGCACCGAAGAGCACAATGCCGAGATACTGCCGTGTGTGAGGCAGAATCGTCGGCGTAGCACCCAACAGCAATGACAAAGGGTTGAGAAAGATCCAACCCAACACTGCGATCAGCGTACCTGCCAAAAGTGAGAAACAGAAGCCTGTCGCTGCCATACGGGCGGCATTGTCGTGGCGGCGTGCGCCCAACTCGCGCGAGATATAGTTGCCGGAACCGTGACCAAAGAAAAAGCCGATGGCCTGCACAAAGAACATCATCGAGAACACCACACCCACAGCAGCCGTAGACTGCGTGTCGAGCTTACCCACGAAAAAGGTGTCCGCCATATTGTATAGGGCGGTGACGAGCATACTGATGATCGTCGGGACGGCCATCGTAGGTATGACACGACGGATCGGAGCGGTGGTAAGATAGGTATAGTTGTCTGTTCCTGCGTGCATATTTTTTCTCTTTTTCTTAGCCAGTTCTTATACAGATGAGAAAAAGGCCTTCCGGAATATACCGAAAGGCCTTGAGTGTTATCTCAATTGCAGTTCCACGGGGCAGTGGTCACTGCCGAAGACCTCGTTGTGGATATCAGCTGCAGTGATGCGTGGTTGCAAGCTGTTGGACGTAAGGAAGTAGTCGATACGCCATCCGGCGTTTTTCTCTCTCGCCCGGAAGCGGTAGCTCCACCACGAATATTTCACCTCATCGGGGTGCAGCAGGCGGAAGGTATCGGTGAAACCGCTGTTGAGCAGCACCGTCATCTTCTCGCGCTCCTCGTCGGTGAAGCCCGCGTTGTGGCGGTTGGTCTTGGGATTTTTGATATCGATCTCCTCGTGTGCCACGTTCATATCGCCACAGACGATGACCGGTTTCTTATTGTTGAGTGCCAGAAGGAAGTTCCGGAAGTCGTCCTCCCACTTCATGCGGTAGTCAAGGCGGCGCAGCCCGTCCTGCGAATTCGGCGTGTAGACACAGACGAGATAGAAGTCAGCGTATTCGAGCGTGATGACACGACCCTCGTGATCGTGCTCGTCGATGCCCATGCCGTAATCGACGCTCAGCGGCTCCTGACGTGCGAAGATCGCCGTGCCACTGTAGCCTTTCTTGTCGGCATAGTTCCAGTACGACGTATATCCGGGGAATTGCAGGTCAAGCTGTCCGGCCTGCATCTTAGTTTCTTGCAGACAGAAGAAGTCAGCGTCCAGGTCTTTGAAGTAAGCCTCAAAGCCTTTGCTGATGACATTGCCATCGTCGTCGGTCTTTGGCTTCATGCAGGCGCGAAGTCCATTGACGTTCCAGGAAATAAATTTCATGCGTTTGTGATTAAAGGGTAATCAAATGATGCCCGACGGGGGACCTTGTCCGGCCGTGTCGCAGCCCTATATATATAATAAGGTGTACCGATCGGGAAGATGAAGCTCCTACTGTATATAAAATAAGGAGAGCGTGCCTTGTTATTTCACTTTCAGCAGGCTGAGGAACTCCATTCTCGTCTTTGCCGACTCGAAGACGCCGCTGTAGGCACTTGTCGTAGTCATGGAGTTTTGCTTTTCCACGCCTCGCATCTGCATACACAGGTGGCGTGCCTCGAGCACAACCATGACGCCTTGTGGTTTGAGCGTCTCGCGGATGCACTGTTCGATCTGCTCCGTCAACCGCTCCTGCACTTGCAGCCGGTGGGAGAAGATGTCGACGACACGTGCGATCTTGCTCAGTCCGGTGATGTAGCCATTGGGGATATACGCCACATGCGCCTTACCGAAGAACGGGAGCATGTGGTGCTCGCACATCGAGAAGAAGTCGATGTCCTTGACGATGACCATCTGGTTGTATTTCTCCTCAAAAAGCGCGTCGGTAAGCACCTTTTTCGGATCCTGGGTGTAGCCGCGGGTGAGCGTCTGCATGGCCTTTGCCACGCGCATTGGTGTTTTGACGAGTCCCTCACGCTCCGGGTCTTCGCCCAGTAAAGTAAGTATGTCTTTATAGTGGTCGGCCAGTTCATCGAGTCCTGGCCGGAATTCTGTTTCTGGATTCATTATAGAATGTTGAGTGTTGAATATTGAATGTTGAATGGAAGCAATGATGAATGGTGAATGGAAGCAATGATGAATGGTGAATGATGAGTGGTGAGTGGTGAATGATGAGTGGTCGTCATCCCCTACGGTGCACTTATTTATTCATTATACACTATACATTATACATTATTTAGTTCACCGTGATCTTTCCCTTGACGATGGTAGCGGCCTTATAACCCATCTTTCTGACAGCGTGCAGCATCTTCTCAGCCTCACCGAGCGAGCGGTAGTTACCCACGCGGCAGATCCATCGGGGAGAATAGAAGTGAACATATATCGGTTGGTCAGGGAAACGCATCTTGATGTCGTTGCCTGCCTGTTGAGCTTTCATCTTATCGGCGCGAGTGTTGCCGCCAGCGAAGGCCTGCACACGATAACCGGTGACCTTGCGGCTGCCACGCATCACTTTCTTGCGCATGTCGACCGTCGGGATCGACATCTCGTCATCGTCCTGATGGCGTACCTGGCTCTTGCGCTCGCTCTCTAATTTCCTTTTATAGGCCTCGGCTTCACGCGCCCATTGCGCTCTTTTCTCAGCCTCAGCACTCTCAGCCCTGGCCTTTGTCTCCTCGGCACCCTCCTGGCGTGCTAAAGCCTCAGCCTCTTGCTTCGCCTTGGCGTCAGCTTCCTGTCGTCGCATCTCGGCAAGTTGTTCTTCTTTCTTTGCTGCCTCTGCTGCAGCCTCAGCCTTTTTCTGTTCAGCTACTGCGGCGGCACGGCGGGCAGCCTCAGCGTTTTTGTTGGTTTGGGTGGAAGACTTCTTGTCCAGCGCCATGGCAGCCTTGCGCTCTGCCTCCTTGGCTTTGTCGAAGGTGCTCTGCTGTTGCGCTACTACCGTCTTACTTCCCACCGTCTTTGCCTGAGCACTTGTCTTCACGCCCGGCGTATTGTTGTTTTGTGTGGTCGTGTTCTTTTCCGGGGACGAAAGTGCGCTGCCGTTGACGAAATCCGTGATCGCTTTGCTCTGCGTCACCGTGATCTTACCCTCGCCTTGCTTCTGCTGTTGCAGATGTCCAAGGAAAGTCTGTGCGTGCATCGGGACGATGCCCAATGTCAGCATGCCGATAATCCCCAAGATCAGTCTCTTCATAATCGTCGTGATAAAAGTCAGGAATTAGAGAAGCGGCGCGATGCCACCACAGAGCAGTGGAGCGTTTCCCGCCCCGACTCTCTAATTCCTGATAGATGATGGATAATTACTTCCAGGCGTCGATGATAGCCTTGAAGTCAGCAGCCTTCAGAGAAGCACCGCCGATCAGACCGCCGTCGATGTCAGGCTTAGCGAAGAGCTCCTTAGCGTTGCTGGGCTTGCAGCTACCGCCGTAGAGGATAGTAGTGTCCTCAGCAGCCTCTTTGCCGTACTTCTCAGCGACGATGCTACGGATGTAAGCGAGCATCTCTTCAGCCTGGTCACTGGTAGCCGTCTTACCAGTGCCAATAGCCCAGATCGGCTCATAAGCCAGCACGATGTTCTTCCACTCCTCAGCAGAGAGGTTGAAGACGCTGCCGTCGAGCTCGGCCTTGACGACCTCGTTCTGCTTGTTAGCCTCGCGCTCCTCGAGAGTCTCGCCACAGCAGAAGATTACCTTCAAGCCGTTGGCCAAAGCCAGCTGAACCTTCTCTTTCAGGATCTCATCAGTCTCGTGATAGTACTGACGACGCTCGCTGTGACCCAGGATGACATACTGTGCACCAGTAGACTTCACCATAGCGGCAGAAACCTCACCTGTGTAAGCGCCCTTCTCCTTGTCAGCGCAGTTCTCAGCACCGAGAGCCACTACATTCTGATCCAGAACCTCAGCGACCTTAGCCAAGTGGATGAACGGAGTGCAGACGATGACACCACAGTTAGGTTTGTCAGCAACACATGCTGCGTTGATCTCTTTTGCCAGGGCGATGCCCTCCTGCAGGTTCTCGTTCATTTTCCAGTTGCCTGCAACGATTTTCTTTCTCATTTTACTTTTCCTTTCTATTAATGATAAGTTAAACAGTTGTTGTTGTATTTGATTTTCTTTTTTCCTCTGCCAAGCTCTGAGCCATTTCGTCCAAGCCCACAGTCTGTCGGCGAGCGTGAGGAGGAACAGCGGCAAGATAAACCAGAGGGCCACCTTTGCCATCGTGCCTGCGGCGGTGTGCCCGTCGGGCTGTCCTATCGGCAGCTTGCTGATGTCGCCATGGAGGTCGGCCGCGTCGGGCAGGTCGTTGTGGCTCCACTTGTGCAGAATGGTGCCGTTCTTGATGAGCATCAGTCCGGGATTGCTGCGGATCATCGTCTTGAGTGTAGTGCCGTCGGTAAGCATGAAGGGATATTCCGCGCCCGTGATGTCCTCCCAGTGTTTGATGTCCTTGTTGCTCGAAGCCGTCAGGCAGTAGAACGGGATATGCTTGTCAATGCAATACTCATAGAGTTGGTCGATGGCGCCAAAGTTGCCGTCATCGGCAGTGCTCAGATCCGGGGCGATGAGCAGGAAGGTATATCCGCGGCGGTCGAGGACGCTGTCGGTAAAGTCGTCGCCCGAGCGCGTCTGTATGGAAAAGTCGTGGATCGGCGGCACATATCCCTCGGCGGTCTGCACAGTCTTGGAGTCGATAAACTTCCACGTCGAGTCGGGATAGTTGTCGAGGGTGAACTCTTTCTTCACGCCGTTCTTTTCCAAGATAAAGGTCGTTTCGAATTTGGGCCGCGGCGCACCGGGCGGAATCTCCATGCCTTTCTTGATGTTCACGCCTACATGATAGGGACGGAAGTCAAAGACCGGCAGCTTATAGAGACAGTAGGTGCTCGTGACGATGATGAAGACGACGGTATAGTTGACGGCAATCCACTGGTTGGTCTTCGAGATGAAGCGGTACATGCTGAGCGGTTTTCGCCACAACAGCACGGCGCAAGCCGTAAGCGCGATGTTCTTCAGCAGCGACTCAGTATTGGTGAGGTGGATGGCGTCGCCGAAACAGCCACAGTCCTTGACGGGATTGGCAATGACGAGCCACAGCGTGATCAGCGTCATCACCGACATGAAGACGAGGATAACCCTTGACGCCAGGCGCCGGTGGATGGCAAAGACCATGAAGATGCCCAGACTAAACTCCAGGCCGGCAAGCAACACAGCCACCGAGATGAGCAGATAGTCGGGCAGAGCGCCTGCCAAGCCGATAGCCTCAAGATAGTCCTGCATCTTGTAGAGCGTACCCAGCGGGTCGATGGCTTTGACATAGCCGGAAAAGATGAAGGTCAGTCCAACTACAAAGCGGGCTATGTTGACGAGGATCGTCGTCAACATCGTTTGCCAGCGGGGCGCGGTGCGGACTTGTGTTTGGGACTGTATGTTATCTTCTTTGTCGGTCATGACCAAGTGTTGCGTAAGGAATGCGAATGTAGGATCTTATCGAGCAGTGGCGGAAGCGCCGGGACTACGCTTCCTCTGCAGGTCGTTTGGTGCGTATGGCACCGAAGACCGCATAGTTGATGATATCGTAGTAATTGCTGTCAATACCTTCCGAGACAAGCGCTTCGCCCTCGTTCCCTTCGAGCTCTTTGACACGCTCTATCTTTGTGAGGATGAAATCGGTATAGCTCGTGACGCGCATGTCTCTCCAGGCCTCGCCATAGTCGTGGTTCTTTCGTTTCATCAACTCGAAAGCTTCGTGAGCATAGTGGTCATAGAGCTTAAGCGCCTCGTCCGGTGTGGTATCAATCGTATCGGCAAAGCCCTCCTTGAGCTGTATGAGTCCGATGATGCCGTAGTTGATCAGCGCGATAAACTCGGGTCTGATACCCTCGCCGACAAGACTTTCTCTCGTGATCTCGAGGGTACGGATGCGCTTGGCCTTGATAAAGAGCTGATCGGTAAGCGAAGAAGGACGGAGCATACGCCAAGAGGCACCATAGTCATGGAGTTTCTTGGCAAAGAGCTGCCTGCACTCTGCCATGACATCCTGGAACTGTCTTTCTGTTTCTTGCACGTTTGTACTCATTATTATATATAGTGCTAAGTTTCTGCAAAGTTACAGAATTAAATCGAGAAACGGAAAGATAAGCGGAATAAAAAGCAGCCTCACCCCATGGAGAAGGGTTAGAGGATGGGGCTGTAGGTGAGGGGGAGGCTACTGTTTTACTTACACAGCATCACGTCTACATCCTGCAAAGTGACGAGGATGCCCTTGGGCTGGGACTCGAGTGTAGGAAGGATCTTATCGAGAAACGAACGGAGCTTTTCCTCGTCGTCGATGATCTCCACGACGATGGGATATTTGACGTTGAGCTCCCAGAACTTGTTGGAGCGGAGCTTGCCGGCCTTGCCGTAGCCCATGACGCCCTGCAGCACGGTGGCACCGGCCAGCCCCTCACGCTGAGCCGCGCGCGCGATCTCCTCATAGAGCGACGCATGGCGCAGCGTGTCGGTATTGCTGAGATAGAAACGGAGTATCTTTTTCATCATTCAATCTTCTTAGTGCAGACATTAAATCATCTTGGCGCAGGCGTTGCCGGCGACGACGGCGAGGAATCCCAAAGCCACGCTCAGTCCTAAGTAAAGGGCAAGGTAGAGGTAGTTGCCATCACGCATGAGAGCTGTGCTCTCGTTCATAAAGGTGGAGAAGGTGGTGAAGCCACCGCAGAAGCCCGTGGTCAGGATGAGCTTCACCGACGGCGACATCCAGCCTCCGGCCCAGTTGAGACCAGACAGGAAGCCGATGATCAGACAACCGAGAATGTTAACCGCAAACGTACCGAAAGGAAAACTCAGCGGAATGAGCACTTGTACAAGTTTGGACACCACGAAGCGGGCGCCACCCCCTAAGAAGCTGCCGCAACCCACGAGCATAAAGTCTCTCAGCATGGATGTCCCTCCTCGCGATGTGCGTCGGCGCCGGGCATTGTGTAAGTTTCTTGATAGATCGCATGCAGCAACTGCAAGCCGGTCTTCGTCTTGAAGATGTTCTTGCGTGCCGCCTCGATGCCGTGTTCCGAGATATGGTCTTCGTAGAGGTTGACAAGGAAGTCGGCCTCCACAAGAATCTGATAGTCCGGTGCGTCTATGTTCTTATAGGTATGGTGATGAGCGATGAGCCAGCAGATGCGCTCAATGTCGGCTTCGGCGTAGTGCATCGATTCCAGGATTGCGCGAGCCGGTGCTGGCCCCTCCTGCTCCTGGTATTTACCATTGCTACTGCCGTATTTAGCCTCAGCGGGATGGATGCCGATGTCGTGAAGTACGGCTGTTGACTCCAATACAAAAAGTGTGTGGGCGTCCAGTCCTTCGGCGCGGCCGATGAGTTGCGCAAAGCGGTGTACCTTCAGCAGATGTTGTATGCGCATGGGATCACCAGCGTCGTAGGTAATGATGCGCAGGGTAAGGGCATCGATAATTTTTTGTGTCTCTTCCATATTTCTCAAATTAATTTATCAAACTGATCGATGATTTGTTCCGCCCCTGCCTCTTCCAGTTCTTCGCGCGAGCCATTGCCGTAGGTCACGCCGCAGGTGTGGGCCCCTGCATTGCGCCCCATGAGAATATCGAAGCGCGTGTCGCCCACGACAAGCGTATCCTCAGGCTTACAGCCGGTGGATTGCAGGATCACGTTGACAGGCTCGGCATCGGGCTTAGCATGCGTCACGTCGTCTGCTCCCACCAAGGCGCAGAGCCAATCGTCGATGCCATATTCCTGGGCAAAGCCTTGCAGCGACTCATGACCACGGCTGCTGGCCAGCGCGATGAGCCGCCCGTGTCCATGGAGCGTGCGAAGCGTGTCAAGGACACCGGGAAACGGCGGTACGGCACCCGGGCGGTTGTTACGTCGGAAGATGTCGCGGTAGACGGTGGCGCAGCGGTCTGCCGTAGCGTCGTCGACATGGCAGGCCACGGCGAAGCATTGCTCCAGTGGCAGTCCGATGGTAGCGGCGCAAGCATCCTCCGTCGGTAAGTCCATGTTCAGTTCACGGCATGTATCCTGCATGGTCTTGACGATGAGATGCTTGGAGTCACCGAGTGTACCGTCGAAGTCGAAGATGTATAAAGAAGGATCACCAAGCTCTCCAGCCTCACCCCCGAACCCCTCTCCCAAGGAGAGAGGAGTAGTCACTGGGATAAACGGAGTATTATAGGAGGCCGACTTACCAGGTTCCTTATTACTGTGTTCTGGTTTATCAGGTTCCTTATTACTGTGTTCCGGTTTACCATTATGTTGTTGCGTATCTATCATCTGTTTCTTTCTATTCTTGGTTGTTATGTTCTTAGGGTGTTAGTAGGGGCGGGCCACGGCGAGCCGCCCCTACACAAAACCGTGCGATCAACCGCAGGCTGGTTTCGCCAGAGTAATCACTCCCCTCTCCTTGGGAGAGGGGTACGGGGGTGAGGCGTTAACTTCACTTCATACAGATCCGTTCTCCTGTCGAGCAGGTTGCGCACAGAGCCGTAGGTATGGAGCTGGCTGAGACTGTTGAGGTCTACGTCGGCCACAAGGATCATCTCCGTGTTGGGCGTAGCCTCGGCACGACGGCCATCGTTGGGGAACGGAAAGTCGCAGGGCGTGAAGACAGCGCTCTGAGCATACTGGATGTCCATGTTGTGAACACGCGGCAGGTTACCCACACTGCCCGCGATGGCCACATAACACTCGTTTTCGATGGCACGCGCCTGCGCACAGATGCGCACACGGGCATAGGCGTTCTGCGTATCCGTCATAAACGGCACGAAGAGAATCTGCATGCCCTGAGCGGCGAGCAGACGCGAGAGCTCCGGGAACTCCACATCGTAGCAGATCACCACACCAATCTTACCGCAGTCGGTGTCAAAGGTACGGATGGCACTACCGCCGTTCAGACCCCAGCACTTCACCTCGTCGGGCGTGACATGGATCTTCTCGTACATCTCGTCAGTACCGTCGCGACGGATGAGGAAGCCTACGTTGTAGAGGCTGCCATCCCCCTTGACATAAGGCATGGAACCCGTGATGATGTTGATGTTATAGCTGATGGCGAGCTCGCGGAAGCGGTCCCGGATCTTGTCGGTATACTTTGCCAGTGCGCGTATAGACTCCGCCTCACCAAGATTGTTGTAGCGGGCCATGAGCGGCGCGTTGAAATATTCAGGGAAGAGGATGAAGTCGCTCTTATAGTCCGACACCGAGTCGATGAAGAACTCCACTTGTTCGAAGAGTTCATCAATGCTGTTGTAAGGTCGCATCTGCCACTGCACCATACCGATGCGCACAGTAGGCTTGCGCTCCACCTTCTGGTCGCGCTTGGGCTCATAGTAGATATTGTCCCACTGGAGCAGGCAGGCGTTGTGCTTCGACTCCTCGTCGTTGGGCAGATAGTTGCGGATGATACGGCGCACGTGGAAGTCGTTGCTCAGCTGGAAGTTCAGCACGGGGTCATAGATCTCGCGCGAGCGCACCTTCTCGATATACTCTTTCGGGCGCATCGTGTCGGCGTATTTGTGATAGTTGGGGATGCGTCCGCCAAACATGATCGCCTTGAGGTTGAGCTTCTCGCAGAGTTCCTTGCGGTATTCATACATGCGTCGGCCGAGTCTGAGACCACGGTAGTCGGGATGGATAAACACCTCGATGCCATAGAGGATATTGCCGTTGGGGTTGTGCGTGTTGAAGGTCTCGTTGCCTGTCACCTGCGCGTAGGTATGGTCGCCCTTGACCATGTCATAGTCTACGATGATGCTCAGCGCGCAGCCCACGATCTTTCCGTCGGCGATGACCACCACCTGTCCTTCTGGGAAAATTGTAATGAGTTTCTTGATCTGAGCGTGTGTCCAAAATTCGTCGCTGTCGCCATAGATGCGCTTGAAGGAGCCTGCGAGCTGGTCATAGTCTTCCATGCGCAGCGTGCGGAGCTCTACTTTGTTGATTTGATGTGTCGTTTCCATTGTTTTTGACGGTTAGGACGACGGTGCCGTCCCGTAATCCTTTCACCTTGATTATGCGTGCAAAGATAACCAATATAATTAAAACCACAAAATCAGAACGATGAAATTACAAACGTCACAAGCAAGACAGAAAATAGCATTTTTGGTTGACACGAATAGGATCTTTAGTTTGACACGAACAGTATCTTCGGTTGATACTAACAATCATCACGGCATGAAACTCTTGGTTTCTTACCGAGAAACTCATGGTTTCTTACCGAGAGACTCATAGTTTCTCACTGAGAGACCAATGGCTTCTCACCGAGAGACTAAAGACTTCTCTGTATTTGACCGCTTTAGGTTGACGACCTCGAGCCTTATTTTTAAAGTTGGTTGACCTGATCAAATACTTGTGGTATCCCGTGATCGTATTTGTATGATCAACATAAGCATACGGAAGGATGGAAAAGAGAGCGTTCGTCGTTATGCATAAAAAAGCCATCCCTTTCTCACGAAAAGGATGGTCTGGATAGTTGAATAAAAAAGCTGTTGTAACTAACGAACGATATATTATTTTTTCGTGCGCAAAGGTAGAGCTTTTATTTAATATACACAAATATTTTATTGTAAAAATATTATAAATTTCAGCTAACGAGCGTTTTTGTCAACAAACGATAAACCGTCACTCAACAAAAACAAATAAAGACCAGAAAACTATTGAGAATACTCTTCCAGATTGCGCCTTAAAGGGTAGAAAAAATAATTGTTGTTATTTTATTTTGTAGTTCCCTTAGTTTCCCGTAACTTTGCATAGTCTTATATATAATATGGTATAGACCACAAAAATATGAAATATATCTTGGTTACTGGAGGCTCCCGTGGCATCGGTCGGGCCGTTTGCATCAAACTGGCGCAGATGGGACTGCCCATCATCATCAACTATCGCAGTAACGAGGCTGCCGCAAAAGAGACACAACAGCAGGTCGAGGCACTGGGCGTGAAAGCCGAGCTGATGCCTTTCGACGTCTGTGACGAAGAGCAGGTGAGCAAGGCGCTCGACACATGGGAGGCCGCCCATCCCGACGACTACATCTCTATACTCGTCAACAATGCAGGCATCCGTCGCGACGGCGTGATGTTTATGATGAGCGACGACGACTGGCACGACGTGCTGCGCACCACGCTCGACGGCTTCTTCTTCCTGACCCGCCGCATCCTGAAACATGTCATGCCGCGCCACCACGAGGGCCGCATCATCAACCTGGCCTCACTCTCCGGCGTCAAGGGACTGCCCGGACAGGCCAACTACAGTGCCGCGAAGGCAGGACTCATCGGAGCCACCAAGGCACTCGCACTGGAGACAGCGGCCCGCGACGTCACCGTCAACGCCGTGGCACCGGGCTTTGTCGAGACCGACATGACGAAAGATCTTGACGAGAACGCACTGAAGCAGATGATACCGATGAGGCGATTCGCCAAACCGGAAGAGGTCGCTGAGGTCGTCGCCTTCCTCGCCTCACCGGGCGCAGCCTATATCACGGGCGAGGTCATCAACGTCAACGGTGGACTGTATACATAAGTTGGGAACCACTACACTCCCCTCTCCACACACCATCATTCAACGTAAATCATACGATATCTACAATGCATAGAGTAGTCATCACCGGCATGGGCATATGGTCGTGTCTGGGTACCGACCTCGACAGCGTGGCGCAGTCGCTCCACGACGGCAAGTCGGGTATCGGCATACAACCCGAACGACTGACCTACGGCTATCGCTCGGCACTCACAGGAATCGTTCCCGAGCCAGTCATCACGAAGAAAGACATCAACCGCCATACCCGCGCCGGTATGTCGGAAGAGGCGCGCTACGCCTATATGGCCAGCCGGCAGGCCTTCGCACAAGCCGGCCTCGACGATGCCTATCTGCTCGATCATGAGGTAGGCTGCATCTTTGGCAACGACTCGTCGGCCAAACCTGTCATCGAAGCCGCAAAGACCATGGACGAGAAACACGACACCGCCATGTTGGGATACGGCTGTGTCTTCCAGTCGATGAACTCCACGGTGAACATGAACCTCAGCACGATCTTCCACATCCGGGGCGTGAACTTCACCGTCAGCGCGGCGTGTGCCAGTGGCAGCCACAGCATCGGACTGAGCTACATGCTCATCAAACAAGGTCTTCAGGACATGGTGCTCTGCGGTGGCGCACAGGAGACCAACTACTACGCCATGGCATCCTTCGATGCCCTCAACGCTTTCTCCATCCACATGGATGAGCCGACGAAGGCCAGCAGACCCTTTGACTGCGACCGCGACGGACTGGTGCCCAGTGGTGGCGCCGCCGCTCTGATACTCGAAGACTACGATCATGCGGTGGCACGCGGGGCTACGATACTTGCTGAAGTCTGTGGCTACGGCTTCTCAAGCAATGGTGGCGGCATCTCCACGCCGAGCGACCAGGGTTGCCGTATCGCCATGCAGCGGGCGATGGACGACGCCGGAGTATCGGCCGACGACATCGACTATGTCAATGCTCACGCAACCTCGACACCGCAAGGCGACATGTACGAGGCGCAGGCATTGCGTGAACTCTTCCTCGGAAGACGCGCACTGATCAGCTCCACGAAGTCTCTCACTGGCCATGAATGCTGGATGGCGGGAGCCAGCGAGGCGGTCTATTGCACGCTGATGATGCAACACGGCTTCGTAGCTCCTAACCTCAACCTCGAACATCCCGACGAATACTGTGAGGGCCTCAACATCACGCCCGTCACCGTGGAAACGCCATTGAATACCGTGCTGAGCAACTCCTTCGGATTCGGAGGGACGAATTCGGCATTGGTGTTAAGGAGAGCCTCACCCCCTACCCCTCTCCCAAGGAGAGGGGAGTGAAATGCTTCAAGAAACCGGGCAAAACACTGGGGGAAGGAATGCAGATGGCTGAATGAGAGCTACTACATGCACGGTTGGCGTTGCAAGCATTCGAGGGAAACATAAAGATAAAAGGATTATTAATAGAAAAGAATTGAAGATGAAGCGATTGTTATTTGTCATGCAGCTGTTGCTCTTATGCAGCACGCTGGCACTTGCAAAGCCCAACATCGGGCTCAGCATTCTGAAAGGACAGCACCGCATCCATTGGACAATGGACTGGACACAGTTGACCATCGAAGGCATGAAACCCAAAGAATGGTTGGAATTCCGCCAAGCCGAGCAACCGGAGTACGACGCTAACTATGAGCTGGAAAGTCAGCTCAAGCCACGTATCCTTGACATGGTGGCGGGAGCCAACTCTAAGCTGATGAGCCAACAGATGATTCTCTGCAGCGACAGCGACTGTGTCTACACGCTTGTCCTGCAACCTGTCAATATGAGCAAGAAAGGCAATTGTACCGTGAAGTGCTATGTCAAGGAGACAAAGAGTGGAAAACAAGTCTATGAATTCTTTGTCTTGGGGCGCGGCGGTGTCTTCGGCTCGATGAGCAACCTGTGGGGCGACGGCTTCCAAAACGCAGGGCGACGCATGGGCAAGATGATTCTCGACGGGGTGAGTAGATGACGGCGGTACGAAGGCCCACTGGAATCAACGCTTGACAACCCATACTTCAATGCTCGACAAACAATATTCGTAACGCCACATCATAGAATATCACCCTATGCATCTGTCTGACAGTTTAAAAGAAAGATACACCCGTGAGCATCTCAGTGCCCGCGAGGCACAAAGGCTGGCCGAGTTCATCGCTTGGGGACCGGCTATTTTTCAGGCATCGCGACTGATGGTGAAGTTCGGCATCCTCGACCTCTTGCGCGACAGTGAGCAAGGACTCACGCGCCAGGAGATCGTGGAGAAGACCCGTCTGAGCGACTATGCCGTGAAGTGCCTGTTGGAGGCTTCGCTGTCCATCGGCACCGTGCTCGTCAACCCCGACAACGACCGCTATACGATCTCGAAGACGGGATGGTTTCTGCTCAACGATCCGGCTACACGTGTAAACCTCGATTTCAACCACGACGTGAACTATGAGGGGTGGCTCCACTTAGACGAGTCGCTCCGCAACAGTAAACCTGAGGGTCTGCGCCACTTCGGATCGTGGCCTACCATCTACGAGGGCTTGTCGTCACTGCCCGCTGAGGTGCAGAAGAGCTGGTTTGGCTTTGACCATTTCTACAGCGATTCCTCGTTCCCCGATGCCCTGCGGATTGTCTTCGACGAGCACCACGTGCGCACGCTCTACGACGTCGGCGGCAATACGGGCAAGTGGGCGCTGCGCTGTGTAGACCATAGTCCGGAGGCTCACGTCACCGTCCTCGACCTGCCACAACAGATCAGTCTGATGCAAGGTAACATCCAAGGGCACCCCGGCAACGAGCGTATCACGGGCTACCCCATCGACCTGCTTGATGAGCACCAGGCGTTTCCCTTGATGGACGACGGCCCCGACGCCATCTGGATGAGTCAGTTTCTCGACTGCTTCAGCATGTCGCAGATCGTCAGCATCCTGCGCCGTGCCGCCAAGGCCATGAAGCCCCAGACACGTATCTACATCATGGAGACGCTGTGGGACCGGCAGAAATACGAGCCCGCCACGCTGTGCCTGACGCTCACATCGCTCTACTTCACCGCCCTCGCCAACGGCAATTCTAAGATGTACAACACCGAGGACATGGAGCAATGTATCCACGACGCCGGACTGGAAATAGAAGCCATCCATGATCATCTCGGACAAGGCCACTCGATCATCGTGGTCAGACAACCTGAAAAGAAATAACATTCAATCATTTATGGAAAGAAAAGAAATAGAAGAGAAAGTAAGAAACTTCATGGTCGACGAACTGGAAATCGACGAGGAGAAAATCAAGCCGGAGGCTAAACTCAAGGACGATCTCGGTATCGACAGTCTTGACTTTGTCGACATCGTCGTCATCGTGGAGAAGAATTTTGGCTTTAAGATCAAACCCGAAGAGATGAAAGGCGTCGTTACGCTGAAGGACTTCTGTGACTACATCGAGAAGAAAGTGGGATAAGAAAGCATAGCGTGGAGCGCAGCAGAATGAAGAAAAAGGCAAAAGACGACGTGTCGGCACAGCAGTGGAAGGGCAACACCTTCGGTACGGAACGTATGCTTCGGTGGCTCATCGTGGTTCTGCGCCACAGTCCGGTGACGGTCTGGTACGCCTTCGCAGCGGTCTTTGTGGTTCCATTTTGCCTGGTCTTCTCCCCCGGTGCCCATTGTGCCTACCGCTATTTCCGCCGCCGCTGGCATGCGGGCAGACTTCTGGCTGTGTGGAAGACCTATGTCAACCATGTCTACTTCTCGCAAGTGGTCATTGACAAATTTGCGCTCTATGCCGGCAAGCATCTCGGGCTGAAGGTCGAAGGCTACGACGCTTTCAAGCAGTTAGCCGCGTGCCCGGAGGGTTTCGTCATGCTCAGCGCACACATCGGATGCTTCGAGATGGCGGGCTATGAGTTGATCTCTGACCGCAAGCCTTTCAACGCACTCGTCTACGGCGGCGAGAAGAACACGGTGATGGCCGGCCGACAGCAGGTCTTCGAGGCCACCAACATCCACATGATACCGACGAGCAACGACATGAGCCACCTCTTTGCCATCGACCGCGCGCTGTCCTCAGGTGAGATCGTCAGCATTGCCGCCGACCGCGTCTTCGGTTCTCCGCGCACGGTCACGGTATCGCTGTTAGGCCAAACAGCCGACCTGCCGCAAGGTCCGTTTGCCGTTCCAGCCATGCGTGGCCTATCCGTCATTGCCGTCAACGTGATGAAGACGAGTCTGCATAGCTATACGGCTTACGTCACCCCGCTCGACTACGACCGTCAGGCTCCGCGCAAGCAACAGATCCGGCAACTCGCCGACGCCTACGCCACAGAACTCGACCATCTGCTCCACCGCTATCCCACACAGTGGTACAACTACTTCAACTTTTGGAAAGAAGACCGGCAATAACCTCTTCTCACCATTAACTCACCATTCAGAAACGACAAAACACTGATGAATACAGACTCGACAGACTATTCCCATCCCACGGAGACCTTGCTGCGTAGCATTGACGTGCATACGCTGCTGCCGCAACAGGAGCCTTTCGTCATGGTCGACACGCTGACACAGTTCGACGGGACCACCACGGCGACGGAGACTTTGGTGCGCCCCGATAACCTCTTCGTCGACGACGACGCCTTGCGCACGACGGGCATGATAGAGAATATTGCACAGACCTGCGCCGCACGCATCGGATACTACAACAAATATATCCTTAAGACAGGCGTGCAGATTGGCGTGATCGGTGCCGTGAGAAAGATGATGGTGAGCGGGCATCCGCATGTCGGACAGCAGTTCCGGACTACCGTGACCGTGGTGCAGGAGCTTCTCGGCATGACGCTCGCCAATGCGGAAATCACTTGCGAGGGCGAGACGCTGGCAACAGCACAGATCAAACTGGCCGTCAAGGAACAGTAAGCTGACTCCGTTAGAACAGCAAGCAGAGGCTTTTCGCGACGACAAAAAGATGCAGGATGATACCGCGGAAATGCTTATATATATAATAAGGTGCAGATAAATGAAAGAAATGCTCAAAGGCCTCAAGGAGCTCAGGGCGTCGAAGACCTTCGACATCCGCTTCAGTGAGGTGGACTCGATGAACGTGGTGTGGCACGGTTCTTACACGCTCTATCTCGAAGACGCGCGTGAGGCCTTCGGTGCGAAATACGGACTTGACTATATGAACTATTTCCACCACCACTGCTATGCGCCGATTGTGGAGGAGACGATCCGTTACCACAAGCCGCTGCGCTATGGCAGCAAGCCACGCATCGACATCATCTACCATCCCACGATCGCCGCGAAGGTCATCTTCGACTATGAGATCTACGATACCGAGACCGGTGATCTCATGGCCACGGGTCACTCCGTGCAGGCATTTATCGACACTGATTATCAAATCATTCTGTATCGTCCTGAGTTCTATCAGGCGTGGCAGAAGCAATGGGGAGTATTTGCGGAATGATCGAAGTCCTGTCGACAAACATCCTCTCGCCGTTGGGCGAGACCACAGCGGCGAATCTGGCTGCCGTGCTGCGCGGCGACTCTGCCGTCAAGCTTTGGAGCGGGCGCTGGGGATTGCCCTACGCTTTCCAGTCCGCGCTGTTCAGCGATGAGCAGGCAAGCCGCTGGATGCTGCCGGGACAACCGCGCTTTGTCTCACTCGCACTGGCCTCAATCAAGCAGGCATTAGGCGAGGTACCGGACATCGACCGGCGGCGGACACGTCTCGTACTCAGTACCACGAAGGGCAATGTCGAGGCTTTGACCGTCAGTCCGAGCCACGATGATGCGGCCCTACCGCCGTCGGCAAGTGCAGATATGCTGGATGGTCAGCTCGGTCTCGACGGTCATCCGCTTGTTGTCGACAATGCGTGCATCTCCGGTCTTTCGGCTTTGATCGTTGCCTCACGGCTGCTGCAGTCGGGCGAGTGCGAAAGCGTCATCGTCTGCGGAGCGGAAGTGCAGAGTGCGTTCATCGTCAGCGGTTTCCAAGCACTCAAGGCGATGTCGGCCCACCGCTGCCGCCCCTTCGACATCGAGCGCACGGGCTTGAACCTCGGCGAGGCCGCGGCTACGATCATCCTGCGACGCAATGAAAGCACCATCACACGCTGGCGGCTCGAAGCGGGTGCGATGGCCAATGACGCTTACCACCTCACTTCTCCCTCTCCGAAAGCCGAAGGAGCCTATCGCGCCTTGGAGAGCATCCTGCAAGGTCACGACGCTCAGCGCCTGGCCTGCGTCAGTGCACATGGCACGGCGACATTGTTCAACGACCAGATGGAAAGCGTAGCCATCGAACGTGCCGGACTGGAGAGCGTGCCGGTGGTGGGCTTGAAGGCTTATTTCGGTCACACGATGGGCGCCTGCGGCGTTTTGGAGTCCGCACTGATGATGGCGGCTCTCGACCAAGGCGTCATCCCGGCAACACTCGGCTACAGCGAACGGGGCGTGTCAGCACCCATCCGGGTCACCACGGCACCACTGCCGACACAGAAGAAAGCGTTCATCAAGATGCTATCCGGCTTTGGTGGCGCCAATGCCGCGGTGTGGTTCGACAAAACACCGACATCCGGCACGACGCGCGAAACCACTGTTTTACCGTCGGAAACCTCCTCTGAAAGCACGCTGGCAAAAGTCGAGAGTCTTCATCAGGTAGAGATCACGCCCACTCGCGTCGCTGTAGACGATCACGAACGGCCTTGCCAGACAACCGGAAAGGCTCTGTTGACTGAACTCTACAAGGACGAGGTGGGCGACTATCCACGTTTCTACAAGATGGATCTGCTTTCTCGTCTGGGTTTCCTCGCCGCAGAGTTGTTGCTGAGAGCGGATGCGGACAAGGACGAAGCGGCAACATCAGATTGTGCCGTCGTGCTCTTCGGCCGCCACGGTTCGGTTGTCGCAGACCGCAACTACCTCCGCACGATCGCCACGCCCGAAGACTTTTATCCCAGTCCCGAGCGTTTCATCTACACCCTGCCGAATATTGTCACAGGTGAGATCGCCATCCGTCACCAGCTCCACGCCGAGACGACGTTCATCTATCTGCCCCTTTACGACGAGCCCGAGCTGCAGCAACTCATCCAAATCTGTGCCGAGAGGCTCCCATCCAAATACTTGCTGACAGGCTGGGTGGACGCGGAAGACGACGAGGACTATTTTGCGAAGATGCAACTCTTGCGCCGGACATAGTCAGGCTTCTCTGTTTATCGGAATCATAGCTCACTTCGTTATAGTCCGCCACTCCATTCTACAATCAACATTGAACATTCAACATTAGAAGAATTCAACATTCAACACTGAACTTTCGTCATTCAGAATCATTCATCATTCAACACCGAACATTCAACATTCCTATTATGGCTGATTTAAATACAGAACTCAAGCAATACATCATCGAGGCTTTGAACCTTGAGGATATGACTCCCGAGGACATCGACGACGAGGCTCCTCTCTTCGGCGAGGGTCTCGGACTGGACTCCATCGACGCGCTGGAACTCATCGTACTGATGGAGAAACACTATGGCATCCGTCTGGCCAGTGCTGCAGAAGGCAAGGAAATCTTCAAGAGCATACAGACCATGGCGGACTATGTCGCCAAGAACCGCAAGAAATAATGCAGTGCCCTATCGTAGTCACCGGCATCGGCATCGTCTCGGCAATCGGCCGCGACCAGCACGAGACCATCGCCTCGCTTCTCGACGAACAGTCGGGGATCGGTACCGTGCGCTATCTACAGACCACGCACACGGAACTCCCGGTTGGCGAGGTGAAGATGAGCAACGACGAGATGAAGCGTGCGCTCGCCATCCCGACACAGCAGGAGATGAGCCGTACAGCGCTGCTCGGTATGACAGCCGTGAAGGAAGCACTTGCCGACGCAGGCCTCTCAAAGCAGGCAAACAGCGACGACGACGCTGCTTCCCCCCGCCGTGTGGTGCTCATCTCGGGTACCACAGTAGGCGGTATGGACATTACCGAGGCACACTTCGCCGAGATGCGTGACTCAGGCAAAGCCCATCCCTGCCTGCTCCATCACGATGGTGGCGCATGCACAAAGGACATAGCAGAGCACTTCGGACTGTTCACCGACTATACCACGCTGTCCACTGCCTGCTCATCTGCCGCCAACGCGATCCTTCTCGGTGCCGACATGCTGCGTGCCGGCGAAGCTGACGTGGTGGTCTGCGGCGGTACAGAAGCCCTCTCACGCTTCCATCTCAACGGCTTCAACGCCTTGATGATCCTCGACCATCAGCCGTGCCACCCCTTCGACAACACGCGGGCAGGACTGAACCTTGGCGAGGGTGCCGGTTACGTCGTGCTGCAACGCGAGGATGACGCACGCAACGAACATAAAGAGATAAAGGCTTGGCTCTGTGGCTACGCCAACACTTGCGACGCTTATCATCAGACGGCCTCATCACCAGAAGACACCGGTGCGCAGCTGGCGATGCGCGAGGCGATGGACATGGCAGGCGTCAGCACTAAGGACATCCAGTGGATTCACGCCCACGGTACGGGTACACCGAACAACGACGCCAGTGAGAGCGAAGCCTTGAAGGCCGTCTTTGGAGACAATCTGCCCCTGGTGTCGAGCACGAAAGGCTACACCGGTCACACGACGAGCGCAGCAGGCGGACTCTCCGCCGTGATGGCCGTGATGGCGCTCCGCCACGGCTTCGTTCCCGGCAACGTAGGATTTTCACAAGCCATGGACGGCGGCATCACGCCTTTAGGCCATACGCTCCGCACCCCCGTCCACGGCGTGCTGGTCAACGTCTTCGGCTTCGGCGGCAACGACACGGCACTGCTCTTCACGGACCGTCCAACCGAGACGCGCGGCGAAACGCTGCTGTCCGACGACGACATTGTGGTAGCGGCGCATGTGGAAAACAGCAGCGTGGAAGCCCTCAAAGACCTCAGGCAGTTTGTGCGCCCGATGGAGACGCGCCGCATGGGCAAACTGATGAAGAGCACAATGCTCACTTCGCTGCAAGCCCTGCAACAGGCAGGCATCGCTCAGCCCGACGCCATCGTCACCGCAACGGCGTGGGGCAGTCTCGACGGCAGCGAACAACTCTTGCAACAACTCACCGAGGGCGAGGAGAGCCTCAGCCCTACCCTCTTCATGCAGAGCACGCACAACACCTTCGGAAGTACCGTCGCCATCCATCTCCGTGACCACGGTTTCAACACCACCTTCACGCAGGGCGACCGCTCTCTCGACTGGGCACGCTATCAGGCACGGCTGTTGCTGCGTCTCGGCCGCTGTCGCTCGGTACTCGTCGGCAACCACGACGAGACCACGCCGCTGTTCTCCAGCCTCATGCAGCAGTTAGGAGCCAAGGCAGAACCCGACGTGCGCAGCGTGGCAGAGGTGCTCACCATAGCCCACCAGCCATCGCACACATCGTAAACATTCACACTTATGTGGAAGATACTCCCCCTCGCTCTCGTGCAGAGCATCTTGTTGGCAGCCGGCCAGGTTTTCCTGAAGGTGGCCTTGGCGCGCATGAGTACGTTCTCGTGGACATGGCGCTTCTGGGGCAAGCTGCTCGTCAACTGGCCGTTCGCCCTGTGTGGTCTCTGTTTCCTGGCCGCCTCCCTGCTGTGGATGTACATGGTCAAGACGTTCCCACTGAGCATCGCCTATCCGATGATCTCGCTGAGCTATGTCTTTGGCATGATCGCCGCCATCGTCTTCTTCCATGAGAGTGGGTCCCTCACGCAATGGTTGGGCGTACTGCTCATCATGGGCGGTTGCAGTCTTGTAGCGGTGAGATAGACAGAGATGACG
>R21__coassemble_138_pt1 | contig 60768 bp, 51 predicted proteins | sample R21__metabat2_high_PE_018 | metagenome-assembled genome bin R21
TTTCAACAAAAGAGTCACAAATGATTGATGGAGGAAATGTGTGCGGCCCAATGGGACCCATCTCCAACCATGTGCCACACGCCCGTGAAGGTGTAAACTACTTTTTTAGAATTTTAGCTTGGACAAGCTTTCCATTCCTTCTATAAACCCCAATAGAGTTCACAGCTCTCACGGCATGAGGGTTTCTGGCGAGAGACAAGGTACTACTCCGCAAGTCTGACATGACGATAGAGTATTCTACTATCAATCTTGCGGATGTAGTACTAGTTTATAATCATATCAAGCTAAATCTTCTTCGCATCTGCAAATAACAATTATTGAGAAAAACCATTAACAGTAACAATATAAATATTTGTTAAATTACGTATAGTGCAATTTTTTTTCACTAATACATATTATTTTTGCAGTAGATAACGAGGAATATGTTTTCCTCTTTCTAATTGCATGTAAACTAATAAAAAGAATTCAAACATGAAAGAACAAGAAAATGGACATCTCTTGCTTGTGGCACTTTCAACAAAAGAGTCACAAATGATTGATGGAGGAAATGTGTGCGGCCCAATGGGCCCCATCTCTAGACATGTACCACATTCCCAAGAAGGCGCATGTTTCTTTTGGGGATTTGTATTTGGCTTTCTGGGAATCAAATAGGAGAAACAGCATGAACACGCTATCGATTGAAGAGTCCATTTCAATTTATGGAGGAAATTGCAAGGAAGCTTACAATATGGGGCATAAATTGGGACAGAAGCTTAGAACTATCGTTGACGACATTCTTCTTGCAACCGGCATCTACAAGATACTGTAAAACTTACAAAAATAAAGAATGGATACATACAGTACTGTAAAGGCAATGATCTTCTCTGACGGCAAAAGCCTTCAGAAGAAGACCATTGCTGTAAAGGGCATAGTGTTCTACGTAAAATACTTTGCCATCACTTATCCTATCCTCGCCACATTGGCCATTATGGCTCATCTATTGAAATGGGACATCAGCGACCATATCGTCAATGGTGTATTCCGTGAGGCAATCATGGGACATCCAATGAATGCCATCCTTGTCATCGCCTTGTTTGCGCCTCTGTTAGAGGAGATCGTCTTTCGTTTGTGGCTATCCTTCTCCAAGAAAGACATTGCTGTCAGTTCTTTTTGTCTGTGCTATCTGACATTGACCTTCTTCCAAGGAACGCTCGTCTATCCAAAGCTGATAACGTATGGCTTGCATGGTTTTACCAATTCCGCGTTCATGACGGCTATTGGCTCCAAGATTTTATGGTCACTTTTGGCAAGCGGCCTGACAGTTGCTATCTTTACGAAGTTGCAGTCTCGCATTACTCCCAAGGTCAAAGACGTAGCGGCAGCGGTCTCTGTGCTTCTCTTTATGCTCCTGCATGTCACCAACTATGATCTTTCCTTGCCTCTCTTGCCTCTTGCCGTCATCATGTGCACCCCTCAACTTCTGTTAGGCATCACCGCCACCTATTTCAGACGACGCCTTGGCTTCTTTTATGGCTACCTGCTCCACATCCTCGTTAACTTCATCACGGTGAGCGGTTACATATTGAATGGACAAAACATTTTAGGGAGCTGAATAGCCTATGTAAAGCAATACAGACTTAACTATAAATAAGGATTGTTAATGCGACAGTCTGTCTCCACTGCGTAATAATTAATCATGTTCTTCAATAAATTAAGATTCAAAATCTTTATTATTTCTATGATAATGTTCTTTTGCTGTTTTTCTGGTTTAGCCATGCCTCCTGCACACAAATGGACTTTTATCAATGACGTGTTTCTCAATGTGGTCGTCAACGTGATGATCCTCATCGTCACCCTTGCTGTCATGCTGATATTCTCATGGAAGCTGGCACTCGTGACTTTATGCGCGACCCCGTTCTTTTTACTGATATTTGTTGGATATAACCGACTGAACAAAAGATTTATGCGGAAGATCATGGAGAAGAGTGCTGATCTGGAATCACATTTGGTCGAGTCACTCAACGCCATTGTCACAGTCAAGCGTTTTGGTCTCGAAGATTTCGCGAATCTAAAAACTGAGAATAGGTTCGTCCGACTACTCAATGACACATATTCTGCAGCTTATGGAGGCATAGCCACAGCAAATGGTCTGAACTTCGTGTCTACCGCTGTCACCATTGCCGTATTGTGGGTGGGGAGCAGCTTTGTCGTCGAAAAGCAAATCAGTCCCGGAACGTTGATGATGTTCTATTCGATTATTGGGTATGTGCTAAGTCCGCTGCAATCGCTTATATCTTCCAATCAGCAGCTGCAAGATGCCAACATTGCCGCAGACCGTTTGTTTCAGATTATGGATTTGGAGTAGGAAGAGGACGAGAGCGGGAAGGTAGAACTAGAGAGTGATATGATAGGTGACATCGTCTTTGACCATGTGGCGTTTAGGTATGGTACTCGCAAAGACGTGTTCGATGAGCTGAATCTTACCATTCATAGAGGAGAGACTACTGCCATCGTTGGAGAGAGTGGCTCCGGAAAGACGACGCTGGCATCTTTGCTCCAGCACATCTACCCTGTTAACGAAGGACGCATTCTTATCGGCAGATACGATTTGGCACAAATCTCTAATACGAGCCTGAGAAAGCATGTCGGCTCCGTGCCACAGCAGATAGAACTCTTTCAAGGCACTGTGCTTGAGAATATCGCAATCGGCGACCTCAACCCTGATGTCCGCAAGGTGTCAGACCTTATTGCAGAACTTGGACTTACCGACTTTATCAATGGCTTGCCCAACGGCATCAATACTTATATCGGAGAGCACGGGGCATCGCTGTCCGGTGGTGAGCGACAGCGTATAGCCATCGCACGAGCACTATACAAAGACCCGGACATCATAGTCTTTGACGAAGCTACATCTTCATTAGACACTCTGTCTGAGAAATATGTTAAACAGATGATCCGCCAACTGTCACTACAGGGCAAGACTATCATTTCCATCGCTCACCGTTTCAGCACGATAAAGGACGCACAACATATCATTCTGTTGGCCAAAGGCAAGGTGGTCGCCGAGGGCTCTCATAAAGAACTGATTGAGACCTCGGAACTCTACCGTAACCTGTGGAGTAACCAAAGCGACAAAATCGACTAAAAGCTTTAAGCAATATGAACTTCATAGATGATTTGAAAAGATTACAGAAAATACATAAGTTAATAAGCAATCAGAATACTGGTTCGCCTGACGAACTCGCTGATGCAATTTGTGTTTCACGGAGTGAATTGTATCACATTCTTCGTGAATTAAAAAAGATGGGTGCTAAAATAAGTTATAACCGATGTAAGCATACATTCTATTATGATAATCGATTCAATCTTGACATGGAGATAAAAGTTAGTTATCTTGGAAAGCATGAAATGAATATATTATAGGGAGTGGTTATCTCTGTTCCGTCCGATTTCCTTGTACGGAACAGTAGATTTATATAAATCTATTTGTCATGTGCAACTTTTTTAAATACCTTTGTGCAGATAAAACACCGGTGAATTATAAAAATAAAAACTAAAAGAAACTGAACAATAAAAGAAAATGTAATGCGTTCTCTTACAAAAGAAGAAATGAAAGCAACGTTTGGTGGAGAAACCTGGGGTGCTATGGCTTGGAAGTGGCTAAAAAACACGTGTTCGCTAAAACTTCTGGTGATTCTAATCGCAGAATCGAAGGTGGAGTTAGTATGAACATCTAACAACAAATAAATGAAGGATTGCTTTGACACATAAGCAATCCTTTATTAATTATCAAATATCTCGAGATAAAAAACAGAACAATCACAGAATGAATCTTTTAAAATTATTACTGAGCTTGATCTTTTTAGTCCTGACTTCAGAAACTTGGGGTCAATCTCAATTAAGGATAGAGAACAACTTGATGTATACTGATGTGGATTTATCAGATGGTGGATTAGTACATAAAGTCTCGGCAATGATTGACACAGGCTCGTCGGTCTGTATGATAGATTCTACTTTTGCAATCGATTCATGTCATATCAAACGTGTGGATGGTGATAGAAGTATGGGAAACACATACGGGAGAGATGTTAAATCTTCCTATTTTTATTTAGACAGCCTTTCTATAGCAGGAGTTTGTTATCCTAAGGTTTGGTGCTTTGTGGTAGATTTAGTAGGGAAGCTCCAACAATTTGCACCTAAATTCATTGTTGGCGGAGATCTCTTAAAAAGAGGCATGTGGATGTTTGATATGATAAATAAGAAAATCATGCCGTGTGCCGCTGTTCCTGATCATGCGACTGTCACTCTCCATTCTAAGAACTATACAGACGCTGCTATGAATCATATTTATTTTAAAGGAAAGATAGGAGGACATAGTACCCGCATATTATTTGATACAGGAGCAACACGAAATGAACTAACCACAGATTTTAATGTAAGTACAAATGATACGATAGCGATAAAGCAAGCGAATATTGCTCAAAAACTAACTTATAATAATAGAGTCGGACTGTGCAAAAATCTGCCGGTAGAAATATCGAAACTTCATTTCTATGTGGATTTTATCAAACCAAGGGAAGGCGGATATAAATATCCCCGCATAAATACAAATTTTCTTCAGGACAAGCGATGGGTACTTGATTATAAACACAGAAGTGTATATATAATGCTATCTGACTGACTCGGTCTCTTAAGAAGCTGTTGAATTAACAATTGCTCTGAACAATTATAAGGTTACCCATAGCAAGAAAACACTTATGGGCAACGCTTATCATTATCATTGTTTTGACAATTGCCTGAAAAAGAGAATTAGTCAGCCAATATATAAAGGTGTCTATGCTTATAATCAAGCACCCATCGCTTGTCCTGAAGAAAATCAGCATTTATGCGAGGAGTTTCGCTTCCTGCTTTGTTGGGTTTGATAAAATCAACTTTGAAACTATAACCTGACACTTCTACGGGAATATTATTGCATAGCCCAACGTCTTCGTAACTTAGTGTCTCGGCCATATTTGCGCTGGGTATCTTTATCGACGAGGTTGGAATGAATTCGGAAGTACAGAGCAGCTCATTGTATCTGGCACCGGTATCAAATAGTATTCGAGTTGTCTTACCTCCTATTTTACCTTTAAGATAGATTTCGTTCAGTCCACCGTCAGCATAGTTTTTCCAACTGATGGATGCTTCGATATTGGACGGCAAGATCGTCAAGCACTGGAGTTTATGCTTCCTTAAGTCAAAGCACCACGTGTCTCTCTTTAAGGCATCACCACCTATGATAAATTTAGGAGCGAATTGTTGCAGTTTCCCGGCTATATCAGCGATGAAGCACCACACGTTGGTGAATACAGCTCCTCCAAAGCTAATACTGTCCAAATAGACGTAGGATGACTTGATACTTTTCCCGCTCGTGTTGTCAACAGTCCGATCGCCTTGTATGTCTTTTATATGGCATGAGTCTACTGCGTATGTTGAATCTATAAAACATACTGAACACCCGGTATCAATCATTCCTTGTACATAGTGTGTAATACCTGAGTTACTAATAGCAGTATTTGTATACATCATGTGATGCTTAATCAAAATATCTGATTGAGCATGAGCAAGGGTAAACTGAAAAAAGAAGATGATGACAAGTAAATTTAAGAAAACATGCGTGCCAATTGATTTCTTTGAAAAATTCATAACTTGCAAACGATTCCAATGAGACAAAGGATTGCAATAGACTCAATCCATGCAATCCTTCGTCGGTTGATAATTACATTCTAACTCCGGCTCTAATTCTGTCATTAGGGTCACCAGACGTTTCTACGAACACATGCTTCTTCAACCATTTCCATGCACTTGCGAGCCACGTTTCACCTCCGCAAGTCGTTTTCATCTCATTCTCAGTCAGGGAACGCATTAAATTTTCTTTCATTGTTCAGTTTTTGTTTTTTGTTTTTGTAAGTCACCGGTGTTTTACAAGTGCAAAGATACTGAGAAAAAGTATACTTGACAAGTGTATACCAATTCAATTACTATTCCGTACAAGAAAATTGGACGGAACCATCGCTTGGGCAGAAGAAGTCCTTTGTTTATCGGAACATCTAACTGGACAACCTATTAACCGATGTAAGCATACATTCTATCTATTATGATAATCGATTTAATCTTGACATGGAGATAAAGGTAAATTATCTTGGAGAGCATAAAATGAATATATTAGGGAGTGGTTATCTCTGTTCCGTCCGATTTCCTTATACGGAACAGTAGATTTATAAGAATATACTTGTCAAACACAGTCTTATTAAGTATCTTTGTGCAACAAAATTTGCAACGAAAGCATAAAGTATGAAATATAGATGCTCATCAACAACTATTAATATTAACTTTATTATTACAAAATGACAAAAAATCAAGTAATCGTTCTTTTTTCTGATCAAGAAATGAAAGAGAACAGTGGCGGTCACTGGCTTGTGACTTTTGCAAAGTATGTGCTGAATGCACTAGTGGGTGATATTATTTGCAACCCTAAACAATCAGCAGCAGATTTCCAAAATGGCCGAAAAGCTGCTAATAGTCAGTGGTAAATTCAGTAGAGAAGGAAATGATGAGAGGACTTACAGAAAAAGAGATGAAAACCATCTCTGCCGGCAACTGGTTCACTTGGCTGTTAGGCTATTGTTTCCAAGGACAATACAATTCTATGAGCCATAATAAATTTCAGGCTTCTGTGATGCCTTACAAATAAAGACGAACCTCTTTGTAGAATTCTACAGCGAGGTTCATATTTTGAATGCTTTATCTATCAGTACATGAACAACAAAAGAAACAAGATGGACATCTATGAATGGATATGTTTTTTCTTCATAGGTATCGTCTGCTTTCTGTTCATCATGGGCTTCTTCGAAGCCATCTTGATGATGGATTACACCATCTATGCAAAGATTCCAATTGCGTTGGTTGCTTGCTGGGTACTGCTGCTTTCGTTCAGGAAGTTTCTCGTGCTGTATACCAGAGTCAAAGCCAAGATACCTGCCACACCGCAACATGATGTCAAGATGCTGTTGACAGGATGGGGAGTATCCTTCCTTTTCTTTGGGACAATCATTGCGAGCTTATACTGCCTACATGTCTATCAGCCACAGAAGATCAACTGCGACATACAGAACCAACTTTATGGATGGCTGTTGTTTGCCGTCGTCGGCATTGGTGAGGAGATCATCTGCCGAGGAATCGCCTTCAGACTACTCTGCGACAGAATAGGCATGACTTGGGCCTTGATCCTTTCTGCCTTGATCTTTGGCTTTGCTCATATCTTCAATGACGGAGCCACCGTCTGGTCGGCCTTAGCCATAGCTGTCACGTCGGGATGGCTGCTGGGAGTAGCTTATGTCTATCATCAATCGCTATGGGCACCGATAGGGATGCACTGGGTCTGGAACTATCTTGAAGGATACGTTTTCGGCTGTCCGGTTTCCGGGGCGTTTATCCAGCATCCCATTATCATGTCACGTCTCGTCGGTCCGACATGGCTGACAGGCGGTTCCTTTGGCCCCGAAGCTTCCGTCATCGCTATATTAATAGGTGTGGCCATCTCCCTATATTATACGCTAAAGCTAAAGCAAAAACGCCGCAATCAAACCACGGCATAAAATAATAAGTTCTATCGCAACGGAGTTCGTCACCCTTACTTGCGATTGCGGAACGTGAAGCGAAACCAAATATAAATGAATAAAGAAAACAAAGAAAAACAACAAGACAACAGATGAATAGGAACAATATCTTTTGGCAGCGATTTACCATTGCTTTTAAGTGTGCTTTTTGGACCGGTGTCTGTAGTGGAGCTATAGGTGCTGTTATTGCTATTTTGAAGTAAGTAGTGTGCTTCCGTCCGAATTTCTTGAACGCAGCATACATTTTTAGTGCTATTATTCTCTACTTATTTTATGTCTTCTTACCTTTGCATCACAAGAAGTCGACAACTTGTATAACATTGTTTCATTTTAAGCAATTAAAAACATGGTAGAATTAACACAAAAAGAAATGAGAACCACTTTTGGCGGTGGCTTCATTAACGTGATTACCACGAAAGGTCTCAATGACGGCATCAAAGGGAATACAGAAATATTCCTGTTTGGTATTCGAATATATCATGGTAAAAACGCAAAGTAAACGTAAATAGTAGGGATGCTTTTCTAGAGGGTGTCCCTATTAATACATACTGATTTCTATGAGAAATGCTATTGCACTTATTATCAGCCTTCTTATGTTTATAGAAGTAGAGGCACAGATAAAGATACGACTTTTGGATGCTTGTACTCGAGAACCGATCGCTTATGCGTCGGCTTTTAATGTAAATGGGGATATGTTGGTAACCTCAAATACTAGTGGCTATATCTCATTGGGAGAGAATATCCGTCATCTTTCTATATCACATATAGCTTATATAAACAAGGATGTTGATATGGATACATTAAGGGGTAACGAGCTATTCCTGGTTCCGAGAGAGCAAGTGCTGAACGAGGTGGCTATCACCACGAAACGTCCTGAATATGTAGTGCTTGAAGCTTATTTTCGAGCACCACAATTCTACAACGGGCAACTGGAATATTATTATGATGGTGTCGCTTACTACTTTGTTAAACTTAAGAACGGAGAAGTCGACTATTGTGTTCTTCTCTCAAGATATTTAGTTGACGACGACATCAAGAAAATAGAGACTAAGGAAGGGAGCCTGTTTTCGTATACGCCTCCTATTCCGATTCCAGGCTTCAATGCCATCAAAAGAAAGAAGGAAATGGAAGAGCCTGTCTGCCGGATTGATACACTCTTTAAAAAAGTAAGATATAGTTTCGACAATCTGTATCCGGATTCCGTGAGGTCGTTAACTATTGGCAAATACCATCAGCAGCTAAGGAATTCTTATTCGAGCGAAATCTATAACCAGAATCCGAGCGGTGTCTCTTATACAGATATAGTCTCCGGCAGATGGTCTCGGCGATTAGTGGTCAAGCATAAGGACATTCACAAGGTCTATGATCAGTGGGAAGAGATCTATATAACACATGTATCTTTTGCAGACAAAGCAGAAAAGAAAATATTGAAGAAAGGTAAAACAGACATCGTTGATATAGACCAGTATATTGAGCAGTTTGCTATCCCCCCCATAAGCAATGGCATTAAAGAGAAATTGCTCAAAATGACAGCAACCAGTCGCTAAGGGTGACTTACCAATTGCCAAATACTTAGGCACCTCAATTCCGCAACCAAAGGAGTGAAGCTTTTGGGAATATAGAAGTGGCAACGTAGTTCTCGGACGGTCACAAGGGCCGCCCCTGCAAAGGGATACAAACTCCCGAAAGTTTCATACAATACAATAATGAGCAACATGAACTATAGTAAAATAAGATGCGCTGGCAGAATCGCAATATTCTTGGTGGTATGTCTTGTGGGTTCTGTCTTGGTATCAGCACCATTTTTGAGCCTTCTATTGAATAACGATGCTGATGCGACCGCTCCCCAACCAATGACTGACTACATCGCGATGGCATGTTCTGCCTTTCTGTTAGTAGCGTTAGCCGTAGACAACAAAATTGAGAAACTTGACTTATGGACGTTTGAACGGTCGAGGCTACAAATGAAAGTTGTCTTTATATCTGTTCTTTTAGGCCTGCTTTGGCAACTATCCATATATCTCATCTGCCAATTTAGCAAAGCCGATTACCCACATCCTGCCACTACGGAACTATCTCCGCTACTCATTTCTGTTGTTGCAACAGGTCTGTTAGGCCCGTTCACTGAGGAGATGCTATTCCGAAAATGGCTTGTTAGCATGATGGAAAGAAGTCGCTTTAAGCCTATTGTTATCATTCTGTGTAGCTCCGTCTTGTTTTTCTGTGCCCATCTTGGAGACTCCTTCTTAAGAGTAGACACGTTTATCTTTGCAATACCTATATGTTATTTGTTCATCAGATACCATGATGTGAGATATTGCTTCATCGCCCATGCCGTCTGCAATTTGACAGGAATAGCTTTCCCACTCCTCGTCCAATGGTAATCATTAGGATCGAGATTTAATATCTGTATATGAACAACATAAGAAACAAGATGGACTTCTATGAATGGATATGTTTTTTCTTCATAGGTATCGTCTGCTTTCTGTTCATCATGGGCTTCTTCGAAGCCATCTTGATGATGGATTACACCATCTATGCAAAGATTCCAATTGCGTTGGTTGCTTGCTGGGTACTGCTGCTTTCGTTCAGGAAGTTTCTCGTGCTGTATACCAGAGTCAAAGCCAAGATACCTGCCACACCGCAACATGATGTCAAGATGCTGTTGACAGGATGGGGAGTATCCTTCCTTTTCTTTGGGACAATCATTGCGAGCTTATACTGCCTACATGTCTATCAGCCACAGAAGATCAACTGCGACATACAGAACCAACTTTATGGATGGCTGTTGTTTGCCGTCGTCGGCATTGGTGAGGAGATCATCTGCCGAGGAATCGCCTTCAGACTACTCTGCGACAGAATAGGCATGACTTGGGCCTTGATCCTTTCTGCCTTGATCTTTGGCTTTGCTCATATCTTCAATGACGGAGCCACCGTCTGGTCGGCCTTAGCCATAGCTGTCACGTCGGGATGGCTGCTGGGAGTAGCTTATGTCTATCATCAATCGCTATGGGCACCGATAGGGATGCACTGGGCATGGAACTATCTTGAAGGATATATCTTTGGCTGTCCGGTTTCCGGTGCATTCATTCAGCATCCCGTTATTACGTCACGCCTCATCGGTCCGACATGGCTGACAGGCGGCACCTTTGGTCCAGAATCTTCTGTCATCGCAATATTAATAGGAGTGGCCATCTCTATATTTTATACGCTAAAGCTAAAGCAAAAACGACACGATCAAATCATTGCATAAAATCATCCGACGGGTTTTGCTATTGATGGCAGGAGTTATTGGTACATATTACCTGTACAGCTGCTTTATAAAACATAAATTATGAATCCGCTTTCATAAAAAACGGGAGATCCGACTTGCGGGTCTCCCGTTTTTTATGTAAGTTTGCAAATAGAATAAAAAACGAATCAACGATGGTAAAGTATCCTGTAGGCATACAGAGTTTTGAGAAGCTGCGCACCGGTGGCTTTCTCTATGTCGACAAGACGCGGCTGATGTACGAGGCTGCGCAGAACAACTTTGTGTTTCTCTCACGCCCCCGTCGTTTTGGCAAGTCGCTTCTTGTCAGTACCTTCAAGGCTTATTTCAATGGACAGAAAAAGCTCTTCAAGGGATTGGAGGTGGAGCAACTGGAGACAGAATGGAAACAATATCCCGTGCTCCACTTCAGTCTGGCCTCGGAGAAGAGAGGAGCGATAGAGAACTTGGACACCATCATTTCGATGCAGTTGGACTGGGCTGAGAAGGAAAATGATGTCTCAACCGATAAGACCAACATCACAACGAGGATGACCTCTTTGGTGAAAAACATCTCTCACGACGATCACCGTGGGCAAATTGAAGATGGACGGCAACGTCGACGACGCATTGAAGTAGATCGACGACCGCGGCTACGCTATCCCTTACGAGGCCGACGGCCGCAAGATCGTGAAGGTTGGCATTAACTTCTCATCAGAGGAGCAAGCCATCAACGACTGGAAAATTATAGAACTATGAAGAAACTCTTGACCATCCTCGGCCCCACAGCAACGGGCAAAACCGACCTCGCCGCACACGTGGCACACGTGCTCGGAGGCGAGATTCTCTCCGGCGACTCTCGTCAGGTCTATCGCGGCATGGACATCGGCACGGGCAAGGACCTCGAAGACTATGTCGTCGACGGTCAGCCGGTGCCCTATCATCTCATCGACATCGCGGAACCGGGAACGAAATACAACCTGTTTCAGTATCAGCAAGACTTCCACCGCGCCTACGACGACATCCAGCGGCGGGGTGCGCTGCCTATCCTCTGCGGTGGCACTGGCCTGTATATCGAGGCGGTGCTCAAGGGCTATGCGCTATCACCCGTACCGCAGAACCCGGAGCTGCGACAGCGCTTAGAGGACAAGACGCTCGACGAACTGACCGACATGCTCGTGAAACTGAAACAGCAGACAGGATCCACGATGCACAACAAAACCGACGTGGACTCTTGCCAGCGGGCCATCCGCGCCATAGAGATAGAGACCTACAACATAGAGTATCCCACCGAGCTGCGGCCGATGCCGCCCATCGACAGCGTCGTCATCGGCGTGGCCATTGACCGTGATGAGCGCCGTCGCCGCATCACCGCCCGTCTGCATCAGCGTCTCGACCATGGCATGGTGGAGGAGATGCGCTGTCTGCTCGACAGTGGCATCAAGGCCGAGGACCTCACCTACTACGGACTGGAGTATAAATACGTCACAGAGTACGTCATCGGACAACTCAGTTACGACGAAATGGTGCGCCAGCTGGAGATTGCCATCCACCAGTTTGCCAAGCGCCAGATGACGTGGTTCCGGGGCATGGAGCGCCGTGGCACCGTCATCCATTGGGTCGACGCCATGCTGCCGATGGAGGAAAAGGTGAAGAGAGTGGAGGAGATCTATCGCCCAGCCAACCAATGAATGCTTTGCGTCACCCAACACACTCACTTAGAAACAAACGATCCATTCATCTTTATAGGCTAACGCTACGCTACACGGAATAAAGAATATCAACGAATATCCCGAATATTTATTTTCGCTATATTCGTTGATATTCTTTATACCATCAATGATGGCGCGTTGAAGAAAACGGGATATAATACTCGCAATCCTTCCTTGCGCTTTTAGGAAAAATGTGATATGAGAGCTGGAAAAAGCCTGGAAAAATGTGATAAAACCGGCTAAAAAACTTGGAAAAATGTGATGGACATAAAACAAAAGTAATAAGTTTTCTTTTTTAAAACTATATTGTTATTTGTCTTAATCAAGAATAGGAGAATCAGAGAATCGTGATGACGATGCAATTCCCAAATTCTCCAATTCTTGAAAACAGAGAGATAAACAAGCACTTAGCTATTTATAACCGAACAAAACTAAGCGCTACTTGAACTGAAACACAGCGCTACTTGAGCAGGAACACAGCGGCAGAGACAGGGCCGAGAGAGACAACATCACCGCTCTTACCAGCCTTATAAGCTGCCTTGCCGGTAACTATCAGCGTCTGTGGCTTATAGGCGCCGGCCTTCACCGTGCCCTGCTCCAAAGAACTGTTGTCTGTCGGAGCCTCCAGTCCGAGCCGTGGCAGAGAAGCCTTCACGGCCTTGCCACTGGGGTTGAGCGCTACGATACAGGTCTGCCCACCCATCGTCCGTTGGTAGACCATCGGGTAGGGCTGTTTCAGATTGCTGACGAGCTTCCAGTCGGCGAGGTTGCCGAGTGCAGGCGTGGCATGGCGTAGCTTCACGAGGCGACGCGTATAGTTGAGCATGGAGTTGGGATCTTTCTCCTCTGCGGCCACGGTGATCTTACCGCCATCCGTGGCTACAGGCAGATAGAGTTTGTCGAGCGCACAGGTAGAGAAGCCGGCGGTGGCACCCGGAGCCCACTGCATCGGCGTGCGCGTACCGGCGCGCTCGTTGGAGCCCTCCTTGCTCGGAAGGTCCATCTCGTACTTCATGCCGATCTCATCACCATAATAGATAAACGGCACGCCGGGCATGGTGAGGAAGAAGGTCATCGCCACCTTGAGCTGATCGGGCGTGTCGCGCATGCCGATATTCGGCCGCTGATAGTCGTGGTTGGCCGACGGGATGGCGATATAGCCCTTCTCGCGTGTTCCGAAATAGGAATGGGAATAGTTCTTGACGAATTCGTCAAGCGTACCCTTTCCCTCTTTGTCGAAATAGCAATGCTTATATGCCGTCTGCTTATTGTCCCACGGCTGTATCTTTCCCCACGGTGTGTTGCGAGCAAAGAAGAGCGAGCCATAGCCGGGTACGCCAAAGTGAATCATGAAGTCGATGTTGAATCCGGCCGGTATCGCCACGGTAGGGTCGGCCCATTCCGAGATAAGCACACACTGAGGATAGTTTGTATCCTTCCAGGCACGCATCTCGTTCCACAGTTTCGACGTTTCCACCTTACCGGGATCGTTCTTAACGAGCGATGCCGCCATGTCCACGCGGAAGCCATCGACGCCCTTGTCGAACCAAAACGCCATGATGTTTCTCAGTTCACGACGCAAAGCCTGCGGGCCCGGCGCGGTGACAGGTTGCTCCCATTTATGGTTAGGATCAGGATGGGCAAAGCCATAGTTGAGCGCAGGCTGGCATTCAAAGAAGTTTTTCTCGTAGTATTTTCCGCGCGGCGCGTCGATTTTCACGTAGCGGCCAAGTGTCGATGACTCGGGATTGGGTTCCTTATGGCGCGCGATGATGTCGGCCTTGTCTTTGTTGCTGATATCGTCCGTCCATATATAATAGTCAGCATAGCGCCCGTTGCGGTCGCCGTTGGCACTCTCCCGGAACCATTGACTCTTCACGCTGGAGTGCCCTGCCACGAGGTCAAGACACACCTTGATGCCACGCTTGTGGGCTTCGTTGACGAGTGTGACCAGATCGGTGTTGGTACCGAAGCGCGGATCGATCTTGTAGAAATCAATGACATCGTAGCCGCCGTCAAACCATCCCGACTCAAAGCAGGGGTTGATCCACAGAGCATTGACACCCAGGCTTTGGATATAGTCGAGTTTGGAGGTGATGCCGGGCAGGTCTCCGATGCCGTTGCCGTCGGAGTCCATATACGACGAGGGATAGATTTGGTAGAACACAGCATCGTGGAGCCATTGTGGTCCACGTGCGTCGGTGGTCTGTGCCGAAGCTGTTGTGAGCGATAGTGCCATGATAGTTGAAAGCAATAGTTTGTTCATAGTGTTATACATTGATGGTTGGAACAATCGTGAAAAAACAGTTCCGTCCCCACACCCTGCGACGGCGGGGAGGGGGACGGATAGATAACGAAACAGCAGGTGGATTTCGTATCCGGTCAGACTCTCTTACTTACTTTTTATATCCCGGATTCTGCTTCAGGTTCTTGTTGAGGTTGAGCACAGAGTAGGGGATAGGATAGACGACGGTGTAACCTGTCTTGTCGTCGTTGTAGTCACCGGCCAATGAGCTGTGTGCCACACCGGAATAGCGGTCCACGGTAGGCTCAGTGAAGGTACAGAAACGTATCTGGTCCTGACGCCGCGTGCCTTCCCAAGCGAGCTCGATCATGCGCTCATCAAGAATATCATTCAAGGTGAGCGACGTGCGCGGCGTTGCCTTGGCGCGTGTGCGTATCTCGTTGACGAGGGAGAGTGCTCCTGCCTTGTCGCCCAAACGGTATTCTGCTTCGGCCTTGAGCAGGAGCGCGTCGCCATAGCGCCAGATGACCAGGTCATTGTTGTTCTGTCCCTGGGAGGAAGCTGTGCCGTCGTACTCATATTTCTTAAAGCGGGCACCGGCACACTTCACGTCGTGCGGGTCAGCGTCATTGGCAAAGTTGACCACAGCCTTGAGCGGCTCATACTCCAGCGGCGACTGTGTGGCACCATCACTGAGCGATCCTGTGTTCTGCTCCTTTTCGAAGTCACGGTCGCACCAATAGTTGAGTCTCAGACGCGGATCCTCGTTGGCAGTGCCATAACCCATGACCTGCATGGCGCGCACCGTGGCGCAGGCACCGTTCCAACCAGAGTAGCCGATAGCCGACGCATGGTTGTAGTGGAGCGAGCGCATGAGATTGTAGTCCGTGATCTTATAGGTCTTGTCGTCGTTGGGGCGCACGAAGATGTTCTCAGTAGAACTCTCGTTGGCCTTGACGAAGTTGTCGGCATAGTTGGCTGTAAGGCTGTATCCTGCGGCCTGAATCTTATCGACACAGTATTTCACCGTCTCCCAGCAGTTGCGCTGGGTGCCGTCAACAGTCATCATGATGGTCTTACCCTTGTCCGAGACAGCCTGTCCGAGGGTCTCGCTGGCCGTCGCCTGCTTGCTGAGGTCAGTGCCCACAAAGGCCTGATAGCTCGATGCCGAAGTGTCGTCGATGGTGTAGACGGGAGCGTTGATGGCGCACTTGGCGAGGCACATGTAAGCCACGGCCTTGGTCACGCGACCGTAGTATTCGCCAGTGTTCTGGCTGTGACCGTCACCGAGGTCGGGCAGGGCTGCCTCTAACTCAGAGGTGACGAACTTAAAGACATCGCTGCGGTTGCTCTGCTTCACGTCGCTGGTCGACTGCTTGGAGCTGGTCACGACAGGCACCTGGGCAAAGAGGTCCATGGCATTGTAGTAGTAGATGGCACGCAGAGCACGGAGCTCAGAGACATAGGCCTTGTAGTCGGGGTGCTCCTCCAAGAAAGGTGTGAGCTTGTCGATGCTGGTATTGCACAGGCCAATGATCTTAAAGAGGTGGTTCCACACGGTAGCGTAGGTGTCGACTGACGACTCGAAGTTATGCAGAAACATATTCTGCCACTTGCCGCCGTCGACCCAGTCGCCCTGTCGTCCGGGCAGCATGGTAGCATCGGACATAAACTCCTGCAAGGTGTGGACACAATCGGTACCGCCGTAGAGGCCGTCGCCGATGGCCGAGTAGACGTTAGCCACAGAGTTGACATAAGTTAGGGTGGAGTTCTTGAAGGCTTCTCCCTCGCTGAACTGGCTCTTGGGGTTCTCGTCGAGCGAGCATCCTGACAGCAGAGCTGCGGAGAGCAGCGCGACACCGAAAATATATTTTTTCATGGTAATATAGTCTTTAAAGGTTTAGAAAGTGATGCCCACATTGAACGAGAAGGTGCGTGTGAGCGGGTAGATGCGCTTATCGTCGACACCGAGTGTGCCATACTGTGTGGTGCCCTCAGCCTGCTGGATGAGCGAGGCGGAGTTGATCATAGGTGTCAGGCCATTGTAGCCGGTGATCGTGCAGACGTTGTTGACGGCGAGTCCGAGCTTGATGTTCTGGATGTACTTGGTCTTGAGCTGCTTCTGCGTGAAGTTGTAGCTGAGCTGCACATACTCGAAGTTGACATAGTCGCCCTTCTCGAGCCAGTAGTCGGAGATGACCTTGTCCTTGATGCCCTTGGCAGGCGCGTCCTCAAGCACGTTGTAGGTCGGGAAGTTGGAGAGGTCGCTGTAGGTCATCGAGGTGCCGTTGTAGATCTTGTGACCAAAGGCACCGTTGAACTGCATGGCGAGGTTCCAGTTCTTATAAGTGAAGTTGAAGTCCCATCCGAGATAAGCCTTCGGGATGGCCTGACCGCAGACCTGACGGTCGCCGGAGTCTCCGGTGTCGATGGTCTTGTTGCCGTCGAGATCAGCGATGATGTACTTACCGTCCTTATCGATACCCTCGCAGTGAGGCAGATAGAACACGCCGATGGGCTGTCCCTCCATGAGGTAGGTGACACCATAGTTCTGTGTCAGTCCGGCAGCATTGATACGTGCCACCATGATGTGCTCTGAGGTGGTGAGTTGCTGACCCTTATAGGTACCGGACAGAGAGTTGAGCTTGTTGCTCTGGAAACTGAGGTTGAGGCCGGAATTAAATGTGAAGTCCTTGGTGCGGACGATGTCGCCGCGGATGCCTATCTCAAAGCCGTGGTTGGTCATCTCGCCCATGTTGGCCAACAGATTCTCGTAGGTGAACGGCGGCACAGGCACGGTGTAGGTGTAGAGCAGATCCTTGGTCTTGGAGGTGTACCAGTCGAGGGTGATGTTGAGTCGGCTGTTGAAGGCCGAGAAGTCCAGTCCCACGTCGAAGGTGTGCTTTGTCTCCCACTTCAGGTCGGGGTTGTCGTTGCTCTGGATGGCAAAGGTGGTGGTGTTGGTGCCGTTGACAGGTGTCACGCCGTTAGGTCCGTAGAGGGCCAGCGAGGTGTAGGGGTCGATGGCATCCTGATTACCGGTGACACCGTATCCGGCGCGGAGTTTCAGATTGTCAATCCACTTGACGCCTTTGAGGAAGTTCTCCTGCGAGAGCACCCAGGCTGCCGATGCCGATGGGAACCAGCCCCACTTGTGGCCGCTACCGAGCTTCGACGAGCCGTCGGCACGGAGATTGGCGGTGAGGATGTATTTGTCAGCGAACATATAGTTGACGCGGGCCATATAGGAGCTCAGGGTGTATTCCTTCGAGTCGGACTGCACGTCGCCCCAGGAGACGTTGGCGCCGGCCTTGAGATTGTTGTACTTGAAGTAGTTGGTCTCAAAGCCCTTGGCCTGCTCAGAGTGGGTGAAGGTCTTGTATTTCTGCCCCTCCATAACGGCGAGGGCATCGATATGATGCTTGCCGAAGTCCTTGGTATAGGTCAACTGGATGTTGCCCATGTAGTCCTGGCGCTGCCAGTTCTGGATAAATGCCCATCCGTTGCCGTTGAGCTCACCTTGGCGGATGTCATTGGGCACATAGCGCTTCAGCTCAATATTGGTCTTGGTGTAAGAGCCGAAAGCCGAGAGAAAGAGACCGTCAACGATGGTCCATGTGGCCTTTCCATGAGTGACGAGGGTACCGACATTATATCGGTTGTCGATATCGAGCTGACCCAGTGGATTGTAAATCTCATTGGCAAGCATATCCTCGTCCCATTTGCCAGTGGTGGCATTCTTATGATTAGGATAGGTGGGATTATAGGCTGCGGCAGAGTAGAAAATTTTCTGCATATCATACTGCCGCTTGCCGTCGTGCTCAGAACCCATGATGCCGAGTTCGAGTTTGAGTTTCTTGTTGAAGGCGAGCTGTTGGGCGTCGATCTTGGCGGTATAGTTCCGCATATCAGAGTTGCGCAGGGCACCCTGCTTCTGTACGAAACCAAGCGAGGCACGGTAGTTGCCGGTGTCGTTGCCGCCCGAGAAGGCTACATTGTGATTCTGTGTAATACCTGTCGAGCGCTCGATCTCGTCGAGCCAGTTGGTGTTTCCGCCGAGGTCGGTAGCGGTCAGTCCCATCTGCTTGGCAGTAGCGCGGTAAGCATCGGCACTGAGCATCTTGATGTTCTTAAACACCTTGTTCATGCCAATGGTACCATTATAGGTGATCGAGCTCATGCCGTTCTTACCCTTGGTGGTGGTCACGACGATGACACCGGCAGCACCACGCGAACCATACTGTGCGGTTTCGGAAGCATCCTTGAGGATAGTCATGCTTTCAATATCACCGGGCTGGAGAGCGTTGAACATGGTCATGTCGCCATACACGCCGTCGATGATGACCAGCGGGTCATTGCCGCCGGAAAGCGAGGAAGTGCCGCGCACGCGGATATTGGTGGTACCCATCGGGTCACCACCACTCTGCGAGATGATCACACCGCTGACCTTGCCCTTGAGGGCATCGGCGGCACTGGTGACCACTCCTTTGTTCATGTCCTTACGGCCCACACGCTCCACGGCGCCGGAGACGGTGCGCTTCGAGCCAATAGCGTAACCGACGACGACGACCTCATCGAGATCCTGCTTGTCGGGTTCAAGAATGATGTTGAGACTCTTTTGTGAGCCCAAGGTGATTTCCTTGTTGGCATAGCCCACGTAAGAGATGACGAGTACCTGTCCAGGCTTGGCATTGCTGAGTTTCCAGTCGCCGTCGAGGTCAGTGACGGTACCTCCCTGCTGTCCCTTGACTTGGATGGTGGCACCGATAAGCGGCTCACCCGATTTGTCCTTCACTGTGCCCTGCACGACAGATTGTGCCAGGCTGGTCATTGTGCATAAGACACCGGCGCTTAACAGCACGGCTCTTTTCAAGATTGTTTTACCCATATGATGGTTAACTTTTAGGTTTTATATAATTGTAATAACTTCGTTTCGTCGTGCTCCGCCCCTTGGCGGAAGTGTTAAGTTTATACGCGTCTCGATGTGTTTCAGTGGCAAAAATAAGGGAATATGATGAAGTGTTGTTCTCAAAGATGCACTTTTCTTTCTTAAATTCTATGCAATCGTTTGCATTTTCTATACTCTCGTGGAGTTACGAAAATAATACAGCAAGTAGAAAAGTCAAAAAGAACAGAATGACAGATAAGAAAAACTACGAGCATCATCACAACAGATCAGCAAAACGGAACCGAGCGACACCATAGAACTTAATGTCCGCTAAACTGACAAAAAACAGCCTCTGAGAATCGATTTTTTTCGACCAAGCACCCATTTGCCCCCAATTTCGCGAAAATTGAGAAAGTTTATATTTATCTGACTATCAGTATATTATAAAACAACAAGTTTTTTAACACTTCAGAAATGATCATTTCTACTCCTCAGAAAGGTACTTTGATGCTGTCGTCACGCCTATTTAACACGATGAAACAGGCGTGATGAGGAGATGGAAAAGCCTTGATGACAGTATCAGAAAGCCTTTCTGACTGACAGACGCTTCCTTTTTGTGATTTTCATCTCGATTTCGCTCTCTAGATTGAAAGTGCAGGACGACAGAACTTTGTCAATTATTTTAGTGAACAAACAACACTTAGCACTGAAATGTCAAAAATCGACGTATAATGAAGAAATCGTAAGTCTCAGGCTTTCATCTTCGTTGATAAGCAACCAATTAAATTACATTTTTTCGTCATCTTGCCAAAATAATGATTACAAAATTTGCTTTATTCCAAATAATTTATTAACTTTGGGGTGTCAACGCAGAGCTTACGCTCTGCATCAACCATTTGAACAATCATCAATAATATATAACAACCTTAATTGCGAACTATGAGCTATCTAAAATTTGAAAAAGCCCTGATGACCAATTTACAGGAGAGTCTGCCCAAGGAGATTCTGCGAACAAACCGCTCGGGAGCTTACTCTTGCTCGACGATAGTAGACTGCAACACTCGCAAATATCACGGTTTGCTCGTGGTGCCCGTGCCCGAACTCGACGATGAAAACCATGTGTTGCTCTCTTCACTCGACTGTAGTGTCATCCAGCATGGGGCAGCCTTCAACCTGGGTCTGCATAAGTATCAGGGCAACAACTACAGCCCCATGGGGCACAAGTATATCCAATCGTTTGATTGCGACAAAGTACCCACCACCACCTATCGCGTTGGCGGCGTGATCCTCAGGAAAGAAGTCGTCTTTCAACACCATGAAAACCGACTGCTCATCCGTTACACCCTCGACGACGCACACTCAGCCACGACCCTGCAATTCCGTCCCTTCCTCGCTTTCCGGAGTGTCAGACAGTTCACACATGAGAACAGTGTGGCCAGCAGAGACTATTCTGAAGTGGAAAACGGCATCAGAACCTGCATGTACCCAGGTTATCCCGATCTCTACATGCAGTTCTCCCGCAAGGTGAAATTCATCTTCCAGCCCGACTGGTACCGCGGCATAGAGTATCCCAAAGAGCAAGAGCGCGGATACGCCAGCAATGAGGATCTCTACGTGCCCGGCTATTTCGAGGTGCCCATCCGCAAGGGCGAGAGCATCGTCTTTGCCGCCTCTACCACGGAGAACAAGGTGCGCACTCTCAAACCGCTCTTCCAGGAAGAAGCCGATGAGCGCGCGCCACGCGACAATTTCTTCCACTGTCTGATCAACGCCGCCCACCAGTTCCACGTCGAAGACAAAAACGGCGAGAAATATATCCTCGCCGGTTATCCCTGGTTCAAGGCGCGCGCCCGCGACACCTTCGTCGCTTTGCCCGGTCTGACGCTGAGCATCGAGGAGACGGAATACTTCGAGGCAGCAATGAAGACAGCAGAGATAGGTCTCCGCGAATTCATGGAGGAGAAACCACTCACCGTCAAGCTCTATGAACTCAACCAGCCCGACGTGCCCTTGTGGGCTATCTGGTGCATCCAACAATATGCTAAGGAAGAGGGTGAAGAGCGTTGCGCCAAGAAATACGGACAGCTTGTCTGGGACATCCTCTCCTATATCTCCGACGGCAAACATCCCAACTTGCTTGTTGCCGACAACGGTCTCGTGAAAACCGACGGATCAGAGCGCTCCGTCACTTGGATGAACTCTACCGCCAACGGACGCCCCGTGGTGCCGCGCACAGGATATATCGTGGAGTTCAACGCTCTGTGGTACAATGCACTCTGCTTCGGTGCCAAACTGGCACAAGAGGCTCACCACGACGACCTTGCCGCCAGCCTGAGCCAGCAAGCCGACAAGGCCAAAGAAGCTTTCCTCGCTACCTTCGTCAACAAGTTTGGCTATCTCTTCGACTATGTCGACGGTGAAAACCAGGACTGGAGCGTCAGACCCAACATGATCTTCCCTGCTGCCTTTGACTACTCACCACTCTCGCAGGAACAGAAAAAGAATGTCATCGACATCTGTACCAAGGAACTGCTCACCCCGAAAGGTCTCCGCTCGCTGTCACCAAAGAGCGGCGGATACAACCCCATGTATGTCGGCCCCCAGGCACAGCGCGATTACGCCTACCATCAAGGTACGGCATGGCCGTGGCTCTTCGGTTTCTATGTTGAGGCCTGCCTGAAACTCTATAAACGCACACGCCTGAGCTTCATCGAACGACAGATGGTCGGCTATGAAGACGAGATATTCAGTCACTGTGTCGGTACGCTTCCCGAGCTCTTCGACGGCAACCCGCCCTTCCACGGCAGAGGCGCCATCTCCTTCGCAGCCAATGTGGCCGAGATACTCAGAGCATTGGAACAACTGGAAAAATATAAATACTAATAAATAGGAGGAACCAATATGAAAGTCTTAATGTTTGGATGGGAGTATCCTCCTCATGTCTACGGTGGTCTGGCAACTGCCAATTTCGGTATCTCGGAAGGACTGCACGCTCAGGGAGATGTAGACATCACGCTCTGCCTGCCAAAGCCCTGGGGCGACGAGGATCACACCTTCGCACATATCGTGGCCATGAACTGCGTGCCTATCGCATGGCGTGATGTCAACTACGACTACGTCAAGCAGCGCATCGGCAATCTGATGAGCCCCGAGGAATACTACCACTTCCGTGATCATATCTACGCCGACTTCAACTATATGAACGTCAACGATCTGGGATGTATGGACTTTGCAGGGGGGTATCCCGCCAATCTCCACGACGAGATCAACAACTACTCGATCATCGCTGGCGTGGTGGCGCGCTCGGAAGAGTTCGACATCATCCACGCTCACGACTGGCTTACCTATCCCGCCGGCATCTTTGCCAAGCAAGTCAGCGGAAAGCCCCTGTGCATTCATGTCCACGCTACTGACTATGACCGCTCACGCGGACATGTCAACCCCACTGTATACGGCATAGAGAAAGACGGTATGGATCATGCCGACTGCATCATGTGTGTCAGTGATCTGACACGCAACACGGTCATCAACCAATACCATCAGGATCCACGCAAAGTCTTCACCGTGCACAATGCCGTCTATCCGCTTTCATCTGAGAACGAGATGATTCCGCGCCCCGATCATACCGGACGCGACAAGATCGTAACCTTTCTGGGACGTATCACCATGCAGAAAGGACCGGAGTATTTCGTCGAGGCTGCTAACATGGTGCTCCACCGCACACGCCACGTCCGCTTCTGTATGGCAGGTTCAGGCGACATGATGGACCAAATGATCTATCTGGCTGCTGAGCGCGGCATCGCCGACCGCTTCCACTTCCCAGGTTTCATGCGCGGCAAGCAAGTCTATGAATGCTTGAAAGACTCCGACGTCTATGTCATGCCGTCGGTCAGCGAGCCCTTCGGCATCTCGCCACTCGAAGCCATGCAGTGCGGAACGCCGACGATCATCTCCAAACAGAGTGGATGCGCAGAAATCCTGCACAACTGTATCAAAATCGACTACTGGGACATTCACGCTCTGGCTGACTCCATCTACAGTATCTGCCACAACCCAAGTCTCTTCCACTATCTGCAAGAGGAAGGAAAACGTGAGGTGGCGCAGATCACGTGGGAGAAAGTGGGGCGATGGATTAGAAAGCTATATATAAGAACACTGGGGTGGTAAACATCATTCAACATTGATATAATTCATCATTCAACACTCAACTTTCAACATTGAATATTATGAAAACCATTTGTTTATATTTCGAAATACATCAGATCGTACATCTGAAGCGCTATCGCTTCTTCGACATCGGTACCGACCATTACTATTACGACGACTACGAGAACGAGCGCTCCATCAACCACATCGCCGAGTGCTCCTATATGCCTGCCCTCAATACACTGCAAAAGATGATCGAGGACAGCAATGGCTACTTCAAATGCGCATTCTCTATCTCCGGCGTCGGTATGGAACAGTTGGAGGTACACGCTCCGCAGGTACTTGACAAACTGCAGGAGCTCAACAAGACGGGATGCGTGGAATTCCTCGCTGAGCCTTATTCCCACGGTCTGTCATCGCTCAAGGATAGTGAGTGCTTCGCTGCCGATGTGCGCAAACAATGCAAGAAGATGGTCGACTATTTCGAACAGAAACCTACCGTGCTCCGCAACTCCTCGCTCGTATACAGCGACGACATCGGACTGCAGGCTGCTCAGCTCGGCTTCAAGGGAATGCTTTCCGAAGGCGCTAAACACGTGCTCGGATGGAAATCACCGCACTATGTCTACAACTGCTCAATGGCTCCTGAGCTGAAGCTTCTGCTGCGCGATGTCGTCATGAGCGACGACATCAGCCTCAGATTCAACAACAGCGACTGGGAAGGCTATCCGCTCTTTGCCGACCAGTATATCGACCGCATTACCAAAGCTCCGCAAGAAGAGCAGGTCTTCAACATCTTCATGGAGCTTTCTGCCCTCGGCATCGCACAGCCACTGTCGTCAAATATCCTTGACTTCATGGCTGCCCTTCCTAAGTTCGCCAAAGGCGCCGGTATTACATTCTCCACGCCTTCTGAGATTTGCGACAATCACAACAGCGTAGGAAACCTCGATGTGCCCGACACACTCTCCTGGACCGACGAGGAGCGCGACGTCAGCTCATGGCTCGGCAACCCCATGCAGCGCGAAGCTTTCGACAAGCTCTACAGCGTGGCGGAGCGTGTGCGTATCGCCGACGACCCACGTATCAACCAGGATTGGGACTATCTGCAGGCCAGCAACAACTTCCGCTTCATGACCACAAAGCCCAGCAGCGTAGGACTCGACCGCGGCATCTACTCCAGCCCCTTTGACGCCTTCACCAACTACATGAATATCCTCGGCGACTTCATCAACCGTGTCAACAGCCTCTATCCGCCAGAGATCGACAACGATCAGCTCAACTCTCTGCTCACAACTATCAAGAATGAGGGTGACGAGATAGAGATGAAAGACAAGGAGATCGCAAGACTGCAGGCTAAACTCGAGAAAATCGAGTCTGCCAACGAGAAACTGCGCGAGAAAGAGGAAAAGCCAAAAGCCAAGCCAGCACGCACAGCACGCACAGCACGCAAGACCACAAGCAAGAAGGAAACCGCTAAGAAGGAGACGGAAAGTAAAACGGAAAACAAGGCTCCTGCTCCAGAAGAAAAGAAGTAGGAAATACTCCATCACAAGTTCCCTATTCATCCACAACGTCAGGGAAACGGCATGATTTCTAAATGAAACACCAACTCCATCACGATGGAATAAACTCGAAAGAGGCGACGCACTGCAAAGATACGTCGCCTCTTTTATGCGCTCACGCATAATTTTCTTATAATATTGCTGTGTGTGCGTACACAAATGTTTGATATAGGTCAAGAAAAGAACATCAATCCCATAAAATCATGATAAAGTGTTGTTCGTACATAAAAAACTTTCTACCTTTGCAGTGTCAAAAGGAAACAAGTTCGTGAGAACGATAATCTGAGTAGACTGAACACTTTTTGTTCAATAGGTTTAAGGTTAGTAGATTGTTTCATATAGGTTTTTAGTTTTTAGGTTTAAGATTATTTTTTTTAGGTTTTCATTAGGTTATTAAGTCACTTAAAGGTAAAGTAAAGATTGTTATTTAGGTTAGCACAAATCCTCACCTCCCAATGGGAGAGGTGAGGATTTGTTTTTTTATGCTCACCAAAGTATAGAGTGCCTCACGAGACAGCAACGTCTCCCGCTCTGTCTCACAGAGATAGTTAATATTTTGTTTTCTCGAAATATATTGGTATCTTTGCACTATAGATAGAATCACGATGATGGATGCACTCACCTACCTTGAAAGTCAATGCCGGCTCAGACGCAATGTGCTGACCGGGGAAACGCTTTATGCGCCTTCCGACATGACGGAATACCGGCCGCTGTCGGTAGAAGCCAAGAACACACTGCTGTTGATGGCCAACAGCCAGGGCGTTGATCTCACTGAAGAGCAACTGCAACAATACATCCACTCGACCATCATCGAGCAATGGAATCCTGCCAAAAGCTGGATGGAAAGCCTCGAACCGTGGGACGGAAATGACTATGTGGGTGAACTGGCACAGCGCATCATCACCTCCAATCCTGACTGGCCGCACCGCTTCCATAAATGGATGCTACAGATGGTCGCGCGTTGGATGGGACTGACCGTGGCGCAAAACGATGTCATCGTGCCCGTCATCGTCGGACAATTCGGCTATGGAAAGACGACATTCTGTAATCTCATCCTACCCCCAAGCCTCAGACACTACTACACAGATCAGGTGCGTGTGCGTCAGATGGCCGACGTGCATGAGCTCGTCACCACCCATCTGCTTGTGGCTCTCGATGAGTTTTATCAGGAGAACACCGATCAGATGCCCGCCGTACGCTATCTCTTCTCACGCAGCACGCCCGTGCAGCGATGGCCTTACGGCACCACACGGGAACCACGGAAGAACTATGCGGCCTTCATCGCTACGACCGGTAATCTTCACCCAATGACCGACGCTGCCGGTGCCGCGCATCTCGTCTGTGTGGAGATCACCCATGCCATTGACACCAAAACGCCTATCGACTATGATCAGCTCTATGCTCAGCTCGCTGAGGAACTGGAGAATGGTGAGGACTACTCGCTGACCGATGAGGAGCGCGAAGCCATGGCGGTGCAGAACTCTCCCTTCCAGGAAGCTGACAACCTCGTGAAGATGGTGTCCATGCTCTACGCTGCACCTCCAAAGGGAAAGAAGGTGAAAGCCACATATATCGACGCGATCATCGACCGGCTGATGAAGGAATATCCTTACTGGACACCGGGTGAGCACGTCAATCAGGATGTGGGCTTCGCCTTACAGGACGCTGGCTTCACACGCACACGCATTCACGGACGCTCTGCCTATAAGGTTGTAGAGAAAGATCCAAGGAAGATCGACGAAAGCTTCGACAATGAGCCAAAGGAGAAAGAAGAGGAAAACTTCGACAACAACCCGCTCGCACGTGCGCTGCTCGCCGGACTTGGCGGACTGAAAAAGCCATGACGGCAGACAGAAAAAAACATGAGTGCAGGCTGAAAAAGCTATGACGGTAAGCTGAAAAGCCACTCTTCACGGCGTTTCTCCCACATGCTCATGCCGTGTGTATTTCTGGGGTAAGTTAAGTGTGCCTTATTATAATAAGGCGTCCGCCGCCTTTCATAAGGCACCCACCGTTACATTCGCCCGCACTCCTTATTATATATAGAGACACATCAACAATAAATTCATATCAACAACCCATACAGATGAAAAAAGCATTTCTCTTTCTGCTGTTCAGCTTGCTGACAGTAGCCATATATGCTCAAGGTTATTACACGAAATACTATGCCGACAAAGCCTTCGTCAAAGAGGCACAGGACTGGATGAACAGCGGTGCCTGGCGCGAGGGATTCACGGCAGCAAGTCCTCACGCTACCGTCAACGCCGCAGAGTTCTATACGCAATATCAGAAAAATCCGGAGCAGTGGAAGGCGCTCTTCAGCTGGTTGGCAAAGACAGACTTACTTGCACTGCCCAAGGGACGCACGCCGATTCCCGGCTCTACGCTTGTCGCCAGTGTGGAAGACGACGCCAACCGGGAGCTCAGCCAACAGCGGTCAGAGAGTCATCACCACCATATCGACTTCCAATATGTCGTGAAAGGCACGGAGCGCTTCGGGCTCATCGACCACTATACCAGCAAGATCAACGTGCCCTACCGCCCCGATGTCGTGCACTATGCCTATGACGTGCAGCGTGCCCGCTTCTACGACAGCGACCCGCAGCACTTCTTCCTCTTCTTCCCCGGCGACTGGCATATCGCTAAAGTCAAGACCGACAGCGGTAACCAGCACATTCGTGTCGTCGTCGCGAAAGTTGATTATCTCTAATCCCACGGTACTGGGTAGTTTTTCATAAGCTTACATGCTCCGTGCAAGTTCGCTAAGTTTGTAACAAAAAGATATGTCTACAAAAGATACGGCGCTCACGCCGATGATGAAGCAGTTTTTCTCGCTCAAGGCCAAACATCCCGATGCCTTGTTGCTCTTCCGCTGTGGTGACTTCTACGAGACCTATGGCGACGATGCCATCGTGGCCTCGCAGATCCTTGGCATCACGCTCACCAAACGCAACAATGGCGGCAACACCGGCGACACACCGATGGCCGGATTCCCGCACCATGCCCTCGACACCTATCTGCCGAAGCTCATACGAGCCGGAAAACGCGTGGCAATCTGCGACCAACTCGAAGATCCGAAGAAAAAACGGGCCGCCATCAAGGGCAAGAAAGGACTCTCCGAGATGGACAAAATGGTGAAGCGAGGCATCACCGAACTGGTCACGCCGGGTATCGCCATGAGCGATAATGTGCTCAACTACAAAGAAAATAACTTTCTCGCTGCTGTACACTTCGGTAAAACAGCCTGTGGACTGAGCCTGCTCGACATCTCCACAGGTGAGTTTCTCACCGGCGAGGGCACTTATGACTACGTTGAGAAGCTCCTTGGAAACTTCTCGCCGAAGGAGGTACTCTATGACCGCACACGTAAGAAAGACTTTGAACAGTTCTTCGGTACGAAATATTGTGTCTTTGAAATGGACGACTGGGTGTTTACAGAACAAAACGCCCGACAGAAACTATTGAAGCATTTCGGCACCAAGTCGTTGAAAGGCTTCGGCGTGGAGCATCTTAAGGCAGGTATTGTAGCCTCCGGTGCGATCATGCAGTACCTGGAACTCACCCAGCATACCAGCATCAACCACATCACATCCTTGAAGCGGCTGGAGGAGGAGAAGTATGTGCGACTCGACAAGTTCACCATCCGCTCACTGGAACTCTTGCAGCCAATGCAGGAGGACGGGCTGTCGCTGCTCGACGTCATCGACCGTACGACCACCCCAATGGGTGGACGTATGTTGCGGCGATGGATGGTATTCCCATTAAAAGAGGTGTCGCGTATCAATGAGCGACTCGACATCGTAGAGTATTTCTTCAAGCATCCCGATTTCCGACAGCTCATCGACGAGCAGCTCCATCGTGTCGGCGACCTGGAACGTATCATCTCCAAGGTGGCCGTAGGACGTGTATCACCGCGTGAAGTAGTACAGCTGAAGAATGCGCTGATGGCTGTGCAGCCTATCAAAGGGGCTTGTCAGACTGCCGACAACGACTGTCTCAGACGACTCGGCGAGCAACTCAATCTCTGTGAAAGCCTGCGTGACCGCATCGAAAAGGAGATTACACCCGATCCGCCACAGCTCATCAGCAAGGGAGGTGTCATCGCTGACGGATACAGCCCGGAGCTCGATGAACTGAGAAATATCTCACGCGGCGGTAAAGACTACCTATTGGAGATACAGCAACGCGAGACGGAGAGAACCGGAATCTCCTCGTTGAAAGTGGGATTCAACAACATTTTCGGTTACTATCTTGAAGTGCGCAATACCTTTAAGGACAAGGTGCCCGAAGGATGGATACGCAAGCAGACACTCGCGCAGGCTGAGCGCTATATCACGCCTGAGCTAAAAGAATACGAGGAAAAGATATTGGGTGCCGATGAGAAAATACTGGAGTTGGAGGCTCGCCTCTTCTCTGAACTCATCGTGGCCATGCAGGAGTTCATCCCGCAGATACAGATCAATGCCAACATCCTGGCGCATATCGACTGCCTTCTCTCCTTTGCCAAAGTATCGGAAGACAACTGTTATGTGCGTCCCGTCGTTGACGACAGTGATGTGCTCGACATTCACCAGGGCCGTCATCCCGTCATTGAGACGCAGATGCCATTAGGCGAGCGCTATGTGCCCAACGATGTCTATCTCGATACCGAGAAGCAGCAGATCATGATGATTACAGGTCCTAACATGGCCGGTAAGTCTGCTTTGCTGCGCCAAACGGCGCTGATCGTGCTCTTGGGACAGATTGGCTGTTTTGTTCCGGCTGAGAGCACAAGAATAGGTGTCGTAGATAAGATCTTCACACGCGTAGGAGCCAGCGACAATCTCTCTTTGGGCGAGTCTACATTCATGGTGGAGATGACCGAGGCAGCTGATATTCTGAATAATGTGTCGACCCATTCTCTCGTACTCTTCGACGAACTCGGACGCGGCACTTCCACCTACGACGGCATCTCCATCGCCTGGGCTATTGTGGAATATCTTCATGAGAATGAGCATGCCCACGCCCGTACGCTCTTCGCCACGCACTATCATGAGCTCAACGAGATGGAGAAGCACTTCCCAAGAATCAAGAACTACAACGTCTCGGTCAAGGAGGTTGACGGTAAGGTGATCTTCCTGCGTAAGCTTGTTCCCGGCGGTTCAGAGCACTCCTTCGGTATTCATGTGGCTGAAATCGCCGGTATGCCACGTTCTATCGTCAAGCGTGCCAACACCGTCTTGAAGCAGCTTGAGGAGGAAGGATCGGAAGTGGGAGCGGCAGGAAAACCTAAATTGGAAAACATTGCGGACAAGAAAGACGGTGTGCAGCTCAATATCTTCCAGCTCGACGACCCGGTACTCTCACAAGTGCGTGACGAGATTCTCGGTCTTGACATCAATAACCTCACACCCGTGGAAGCCCTCAACAAACTCAACGAAATCAAGAAGATAGTGACAGGTAAAAGCAAATAAAGAGTAGTCTCACCCTCTAACCCCTCCCCCAAGGAGAGGGGAGTGAAATGTCAGATAAACAGTCGCCCTACCACGCTTGGCGGTAAATGCGTAGGGACAGCCACAATGTGGCCGCCCCTACTATGTTATTATTGTGTAATCACTTGAGTATTCTGTCTACTTTCTCAACGATGTCAAGGGGTTGAATGCCTGTCAGACAAGCATAGTCTCCGCGGCGGCACACCTTATTGCCATAGATGGAGCAAGGGCGGCACGGCAGATCTATCTGCACGGCATTGTCCTCACTTTGTCCCCAACCCATAAATCCGGCATAGGGATGCGTGGCTCCCCATACGCTCACCACAGGTGTAGCGACGAGCGAAGCCAGGTGCATGTTGGCGCTGTCCATGCTGATCATCACGTCAAGATGGCTCATCAATACCAGTTCTTTCATCATGCCACCCAATGCAGCAGAGGCATTCACACAATTGCCATGACGGCTCACAAGATCGTCGAGTTGGTGTTTCTCATTGTTTCCACCGCCAAAAAGGAAGATGCGACAAGAAGGATGACGACGTGTCAACTCAGCCACTACCTTCTCCATCTGTGCCAATGAATAGGCCTTTCCACGATGTGCAGCGAAAGGAGCGATGCCGATCCACTGCTGAAACGGCTTTTTGATGTTGTATCCCTCCGGCAGTTGTGACAGTCCGGCCTGCTCTGGGGTCAGCAGCGAAGTAAATTCCAAATGGACAGGATAGCCCAACTGCTCAAACACCTTGGCATAATTGTCAAAAGCAGAGGGAATGGGCTCCAATACCTTATTGTTATATGCCACCAGCTGACGTCGCTGCATACGGTGCTTGTCGAGATGCGCCACACGATAACGGTCAAAGTTGAAACGCATACGCAAGTAATCTGACCGGATGACATTGTGCAAATCAGCTATTGCCGTGAAATTTTTGGCAGTCAGGCGGCGGTAGAGTGCATTGAGTCCCTTCAGTCCATGATATTCATTAACCAGATCCGCCTCCATGAATCCCACGTTCGGCGCCAAGTTCTCAAACAGCGGGCGAGCAAACGGTTTGGACAGCATGGTGATGCGAACATCGGGATACTGCTTTGCCAACGAATAGACCACTGGCACCGTCATGGCGACGTCGCCTAAGGCAGAAAAGCGGATGATCAGTATATGTTCGGTTTTCATGTTATTTAGGGCTAAGGTATCCTCACTCGCCTTTCAGCTGTCTCTTACTTTTTACTGTAAAGAACAGGGTTGGTACTCGGATCGTTATACATCTTCATCTGACGATACACCTTCATGTATTTCCGCCCTTCTTCGATGTCCTCCAGTAATTGGTCGATGGCCAACGAGAGATCCTTTTGCTGCTCCAAGAGCACGTTGAGCTTAGCCTGGCAGCGTGTTTTGTGCTCTTCCGTAGCGTCGGTGCGCCGTGTCTGCTCCTGCATGTGATAGATCTTCAGTGCGAGGATGCTCAAACGGTCCACGGCCCACGCGGGACTCTCGGTGTTGAGTCGTGCATCGGGCAGGGGAGTGACATCAGAATACTTCTGTCGGAAATAGGAGTCGATCTGCTCCACCAAGTCTGTGCGGTCCTGATTGGAGCGGTCTATGCGCCGCTTGATGCCCAACGCCTCCATAGGATCGATATGCGGATCACGGATGATATCCTCCAAATGCCACTGGACCGTATCTATCCAGCACTTCAGATAAAGCCGGTTGTCAATGGAATCGCGCTCATAAGGATTGTTGATTGGCGTATCCACATTGTCCGTGACATGGTAGTCATCAATAGCTTTGTTGAAAATCTCGTTGCACTGTTGAGTAAAAGACATGTATTGTTCAGATTTGATTTATGCGTTCATGCAAAGTTAGCAACTAATTTTGAGATATACAACGAAAAGGTGAAAAAAGAAGAAGAAAAAATCTATATTTTATGCACAAACAATGGGTTAATGTGCACGAAAATAGCATTTTATCGATAAAAAATTTGTGTAATCGGTAAAAAATTTGTTCCTTTGCACCCAGTTTAATAGTGAAAATACAAAATTAATCATTTAAAACGTTACAATTATGTCAGAAATTGAATCTAAGGTTAAGGCTATCATCGTAGACAAACTGGGTGTTGACGAGGCTGAGGTAAAGCCCGAAGCAAGCTTCACCAACGATCTGGGCGCTGATTCTCTCGATACTGTAGAGCTCATCATGGAGTTCGAAAAGGAGTTCGGCATTTCTATTCCCGACGACAAGGCTGAGACCATCCAGACGGTAGGCGACGCCATTAAGTACATTGAGGACAACGCTAAGTAATCTACGTCTGAAGCGTTTCTCTCCGTTTAGCGTTTAATGTCGTTCATCATTTACTTTCCTTCAGTCTGCCACTTGGCAACTGACCAAGACACATTAGACGCTAAACTCTTTTAATCAAAATCATAATCCAATGGAATTGAAAAGAGTAGTTGTAACAGGTCTGGGAGCCGTCACGCCAGTAGGTAATTCCGCTGAGGAGATGTGGAGCAACCTGCTTGCCGGCAAGAGCGGCGCAGCACCTATTACATCATTTGACACAACCAATTTCAAGACAAAGTTCGCTTGTGAAGTCAAAGACCTCAACGTCAATGACTACATCGACCGCAAGGAGGCCCGTAAGATGGACCGCTGCACGCAGCTGGCCATGGTCAGTGCCATTCAGGCTGTCAAGGACTCAGGCATGGATTTGGAGACTGTCGACAAAAACCGCGTGGGCGTGGTCTACGGTATCGGCATTGGAGGCATCAAGACATTCCAGGACGAGGTAATGTACTACGGTCAGCACATGGATCGCGGACCGATGTTCAACCCGTTCTTCATCCCCAAGATGATTTCAGATATTGCAGCTGGACAGATCAGCATTCACTTTGGCTTCCATGGTCCTAACTATGTGACCACCAGTGCGTGTGCTTCGTCATGCCATGCTTTGGCTGACGCTTTCAACCTGCTGCGCCTGGGCAAGGCTGATGTCATCCTGGCCGGAGGTGCCGAGGCTGCCATTTGCGACTGCGGTGTCGGTGGTTTCAACGCCATGAAGGCTCTTTCCACCCGCAACGACGATCCTCAGGGCGCAAGCCGCCCATTCAGCGCCAGCCGCGACGGATTCGTCATGGGTGAGGGTTCCGGCTGCTTGATCCTTGAGACACTTGAGCACGCCAAAGCTCGTGGCGCTAAGATCTATGCCGAGATTGCCGGTGAGGGCATGAGCGCAGACGCTTATCACATCACAGCCTCTCATCCTGAGGGCCTCGGTGCTAAGCTCGTCATGAAGGCTGCTCTCGAGGACGCTGGCATGAGCGTGGAGGACATCGACTACATCAATGTTCACGGTACTTCCACTCACGTAGGCGACATCTCTGAGGCTAAGGCCATCAAGGATCTCTTCGGTGAACAGGCTTACAAGGTCAACATCAGCTCTACCAAGAGCATGACCGGTCACCTCCTCGGTGCCGCTGGTGCCGTAGAGGGTATGATCTGCGTGCTGAGTGTGCAGAACGACATCGTGCCGCCGACCATCAACCATGCTGAAGGAGATGATGATCCGGAGCTCGACTACAACATGAACTTCACTTTCAACAAGGCTCAGAAACGCACCGTACGCGCTGCCCTGTCCAACACCTTTGGCTTTGGCGGACACAACGCTTGCGTCATCGTCAAGAAGTACGCTGAGTAATAGATTGCTGAACAAAGAAAGAATATGTTTAATCATATCTTAGACAGAATAAGGCTCCCCTTCCGAAAGGATAAGGAGCTTTATTCTTCTTTATACCATATCATCGGTGTATATCCCCACAACATCAGCTATTACAAAATGGCGCTGATGCACAAGAGTGTCATGCACCGTAACAAAAAAGGCAAACCCGTCAACAACGAGCGACTGGAATTCTTGGGCGACGCCATCCTCGACGCTGCAGTGGGAGACATCGTCTACCGTCACTTCCCCGGCAAGCGGGAGGGATTCCTCACCAACACTCGCTCAAAACTCGTGCAGCGCGACACACTCAACAAACTGGCGATGGAGATGGGTATCAACAATCTCATCCTCTCCAGCGGCCGCTCTGCCACACACAACAGCTATCTCGGTGGCAACGCTTTCGAGGCACTCGTCGGTGCGCTTTATCTCGACCGTGGCTACGACGCCTGTATGACGTTCCTCAAGAAACGCATCCTCTCACAGATGATCAACATCGACAAGGTGGCATACAAGGAGGTGAACTTCAAAAGCAAACTCATCGAGTGGAGTCAGAAAAACAAGGTAAACCTCGACTTCAGCCAGACCACACAGAGCAAGGATGCCAACGGCAATCCTACCTTCTGCTGCCTGATCAAGCTCGAAGGCCTTGACGGATGCATGGGCAAGGGCTTCTCCAAGAAGGAGAGCCAGCAGAAAGCCGCTAAGGACACCCTCGATAAACTCAAGCGCGAACCGCAGTTCATCGACAGTGTCTTCGCCGCCAAGGCCAGCCGCACCAAAATGGAAGAGGAACCGATACAGGATGTGCCCAGCACCAGTGAGGTGGATGCTTTTATCAAGACGACAGCTGCTTCCCGCAACATGGAGCCGAAGCACGAGACATCGTTCCGCGAGCAGGTATTCTCTGAGGAGGACAGTGCACTGGAGCGACCGGCCAACTCGGTAGAGGCTAAGGAGGAGGAATTCGACTTGAGCCACATCAGTGCCCGGGAGAAGACCCGTGAGGAGATCATCGCTGCCGCCGAAGAGGCTGCCTTCGTTGAAGACGGAGACAATCGGAAATAACAGCTTTTATTCTATCCATACCATGATGATGGGCTCTGCCTCGCCGCAGGTAAAGCCCATCATTGTGTTTTATACCCTTTTCATCATCGTCCCTTATATTCAAAAATGCTTTTTATAGCATAGTCAAACGATCGTCAGCCAATTGTCCGACAATTGTCAGCCAATTGGATAACGAGTGTTTGACTATTGTCTAACGAATGTTTGACTAACTAATAACAAGCAATTTTTAATATATAACGACTTTCCTACAACTGCGTAACAATAGCTATGATCCACTATTATTTATTCATTATTCATTATACATTATTCTTTCCCTGTTGATAACCCTGTTGATAACTGTGGAAAAACGCGGGAGTAACTCTGTGCTTATCCACATGGCCACTGCTGAGAAGCCGCGGACTGGGGATATCCACAGTCTTTTGAAAGCAACGAGACAAAGTTTTCCACGCTTTTGCACCGAAAAAAGATATAAACTTATTACCTTTGCACAGTAGTTGATAATTGTGGATAAGTGGACAATGAGCTGATAAACAAAGAGTAGATATTCAACCACGGTGTGCATCTCTCTGTATCTCGTGTTTATATCCTTATCTCCAAATTTTTCCGCCTTGTCATATCAACTTTTCCACATTACATCATCATACTATTATTTCTTTTTTTATAGAAGAAAGACTAATAGAATAATAATGAATGGTGGACAACACCGAAAACGGAACGCATACGCATGGAGACAATCAAAGAAGAATGGAAGGAAAAAGGATTTGTCGATGAGCCGGTACCCGAGGGACTGGACTTGAAGAAGGCCATCAGACAGCTGTGCAAGGAAAAGGATGCCATCATCTTGGCGCACTACTATACCGTTGGCGACATTCAGGACATCGCTGACTTTGTCGGTGACTCGCTGGCGTTGGCGCGTAAGGCTGCCGACACCGACGCGAAGATGATGGTGATGTGTGGCGTGCACTTCATGGCTGAGACGTGCAAGCTGCTCTCGCCCGACAAGACGGTGCTCTGTCCCGACCTCACCGCGGGCTGCTCGTTGGCTGACAGCTGTGACGCTGCTGACCTGAAGAAATACAAGGAGGAGCATCCGGGCTATCAGGTGGTGAGCTATGTCAACACCACGGCGGCTGTCAAGGCACTCACCGATTGTGTGGTCACCTCGGGCAATGCCGAGAAGGTGATGGCGAGCTTCCCCAAGGATGCGAAGATCATCTTTGGGCCGGACTATAACTTGGGCAACTATATCAACAGCGTCACGGGGCGTCATATGCTACTGTGGAATGGCGGCTGTCATGTTCATGAGAAGTTCTCCGTCGACGGCATTGTGAAGCTCAAGCAGGAGCATCCTCATGCCGTGGTGATGGCGCATTTGGAATGCAAGGCTCCCGTGCTGGCGATCGCTGACGTGAAGGGTTCCACTGCCACGATGCTGAAATACGCGCAGGCGCATCCTGAAGTCAAGGAGTTCATTGTGGCCACGGAGGCGGGTATCTTGCATGAGATGCAGCGCACGTGTCCCGCTCAGGCTTTCATCCCCGTACCGCCGGAGGTCAGCGAGGGTGGCGTAGGCTGCTCATGCAACGAGTGTGAGTACATGAAGAAAAACACGCTGGCTAAGATCTATAATGCCTTGAAGTATGGCTGGCCAAGCGTAGAGATAGACCCCGCCATCGCCCGTGAGGCCGTAAAGCCCATCCAGCGCATGCTCTCGCTGTCGTAAACATACAAAGCCCGCCACAAGCATATTAGGCTTGCGACGGGCTTTGATGTTTTTTGCTTCTTTCTACGGGGAGGCTGAAAGCAATGTTCCGCTTTTTACTCTTCATCATCCCATTGATCGCCATGGAAAGAGCCTTGCTTGGAGAGTGCACTGGTACTCTCTACTTCTATAGATGTGCTTACCTTACTAACAAAGGTAGCGTTGCTTGCTGGAGTTAAATTGTTTTCTCCACTCCCAGTCAGCATACTTTCTTCAGCATCTATTTCCTTGAACTTCAAGGATGGCTTGACATAAATTGCTTTCATTGTATGATATTTTAAGGGTTTTACTTGATGATGACTTTGTGGCCGTTGACGATGACCAGGCCTTTATAGTTGCTGTTGACGCGCTGTCCGGCGAGGTTATAGCGCACGCCGTCCACGTTCTTAGCCTCTACCACGGCATTGTTGATGCCGGTGGTGGTGTTGCCGATGGCATAGAAGGGTTTGGCAGCGGAAGAAGCAGTGGGGATGGTAAGGTAGCCTTTGAAAGGAGCCAGCGTATCACCGGCCTTCACGGGATAGAAACCGCAGCCGTTTCCCTGCTGAGCCAACACATAGATGTTGAAGGGCGATGCCACTTTCGTGTCTGTATCACTGAACTTTAAGTCGTTGTTAGCTACTGCTGTGCTCTCGTTGCTACGTTGTAAGTTATAAGTTCCCTCCTTACCTTTGATGACTACAGCTGTGTTGCCGGGTATAGCTCTGACGGGCGTAAGCGTCACTTTGTTGCCTGTAGCATCGTACTTCACAGTGTAAGCGCTTATGTTGCTGGTATTAGAGAAATCCACGGCACGACGGCTGACAAAGGTAGCCCATCCGGCTGAGCTTACCTTAGCTTGGTCTTGGTACTCCTTAATACTTATCAGATGTACGTCTTTCAGAATTTTAGCACCTTTATTAGTGGTTTCTACTGTCGCTTTAACAACGACTTCGTCGCCACGTACAATTTGGTAGGCATTGGTGATATCAGCATCTTGTAGATACCGCCCATTTAATACTTCAAGACTATTGGCTGCGTTTTTGCTGTCAGTGATGTAGTAGTTGAGAGTGGGGCTACTGCTGTCGAATTGGTCAGTCTTGACTACGTTGCCTTTAATATATACCTCAGTAGTTGGTAGGCTTCCTGCTTGATTAAGTGTGAGAACGTCAGTGACGGTATAAGGCTTGTCCGCCGTGCCATCTTTGATGTAAGTGATCGTAACGGAAGTGAATTGCAGATAGCCAGCTTCTCCATCGGCTAACAACACAATGGGTGATTTCGTGTTACCTGTCCATGTTCCGCCTGTTGTAGTAGTTTTAAAAGTGCCGTCTGTAGAAGTCTTTTTTGGAATGGGCTTGTAATATTTGTTACTACTATAATGACTGATAAGTGCATAATCAATTTTAGTGAGCGTGAAACCCTGTTTTGGGGTAATGGTCATGGTGCCTTTTGCATAGAGTTTTACGTACACTTTGGAGGATTCATCTGGATATTTAGATGCATCTCTTTTTTCAAACAAAATGTTAGCCGACTTTGATTCAGATCTCGCCCAAACGATCTTAAAGGTTTCTTCCTCTGCCCAGGCTCCTCCAACAGACAACCATGCAAGGAATAAGGCAAATAGTACATTTATTCTTTTCATCATAATATTTTGTTAGTTTATTATTTCTGTATAATTAGATAACGTATTAAATACATATTGTATTTTTTTTATGATTAAAGTATCTGCAAAATTAAGTATAATAATTTTAAAAAGCAAGAAGTTAGCTGTGAAAATTCATGTGTTATTTTCCCACAGCGTCGCGGCTGAGGTAGATAGCGATGGTTTTGAGTTTGACGTACTGATAGCTGAGATACATGAACCCGCCGAATCGGTTGCCGTTGCCCCATGAGTTCTTGGCGATGAAGAAGCGGTGGCCTTGCCGGTCATGGGCCAGTCCACAGAGCTCCATGCAATGGTCATCGGTGGTTCGGAAGGTCTCAAAGGCACGCTGCCGGTCGAACTGGTCATAGTCCGCCTTGTCGTTTTGCAGTACGGCGACGCCACGCTGAAAGTCGAAGCCTGGCTCGCTGATGTCGCCCTCCCAACAGACGGGATGACCGTGCTTGAGCGCATGAACGACGGTACGCATGAGCGAGTCGATAGGGACGTTGAGGAAATAGTCGCGCATCTGATTGTCAGGGACCTCCAAGATAAACGGCTTGCCGAAAGGATGATGGGAGAAGCTCGTCAGCGAGAGATATTCCTCGGGCCGGCATACGCTATGGGCAAACTCCAGGGGCGTGTAGCGGGCTCCCAGCATCATGATGGTGCCGGGCAGATAGCCGATGCGCTCATCAAGTGCCTTGTCGACACGCCCGTTGAGCATGCTGAGGGAAGAGCTTGCCCGTGCAATCTGCTGCACCGTGCGGGCCACGACAGGATAGTCGACGGGCTCATTATTGTAATAGCTGTCGTAGGGCAACATACCGTACATCGCCATGAGATCAAAGACCATCGAGGCCATGCCGCGCAGGGAGATGCGGCCATTGCTGCGGTTGAAATAGTAATGCGTCGCCTCGTCCTTCAGCAGCATCCTGGCCAGATAGTCGACAGAGAGATGCACCGAGTCTCCGAGCATGAGATGCTCCGACTCGATGGTCGCCAGCATGGCATAAGCCCAGCACAGCGGACTGCGGCCTTGGTCGAGGACAGGTGTCGTCTTGATGACCACGTCATTACAGAACTCACTCTTCACCGGCTTGTGGCTCTGAGGGCGTCCGCAGCTGATGATCATCACAAGGCCCAGGAGGCCAAAAACTAATTTCTTCATTGCATGTGCAAAGATAAGCAATTATTTGTTTACCTTTGCACTATGAATGCGAAAATAGAGGATTTTGAGATCATGGCCCCAGTGGGCTCACGAGAGTCGCTCGCCGCCGCCTTGCAGGCAGGGGCCGACTCGGTGTACTTTGGTATCGGGCAACTGAACATGCGGTCGCACAGTGCCAACCATTTCGACATCAGCGACCTGCACGACATCGCGCGTATCTGCAACGAGCATGGCGTGAAGACTTATCTCACCGTCAACACCATCATCTATGACGAAGATATGGACACGATGCACACCATCATCGACGCTGCCCATGAGGCTGGCATCTCCGCCGTCATCGCCTCCGATGTCGCCGTGATGGTCTACTGCCGACAGGTAGGCATGGAAGTGCACCTCTCCACCCAGCTCAACATCAGCAATGTCGAGGCACTGAAGTTCTACGCCCAGTTTGCCGACGTCAGCGTGCTCGCCCGTGAGCTGAACATGAAGCAGGTCAGCCATATCCACGACGAGATCGAACGGCAACAGATCTGCGGACCCGCCGGTAAGCCCGTGCGCATAGAGATGTTCTGCCACGGAGCCCTGTGCATGGCCGTGTCCGGAAAGTGCTATATGAGCTTAGCCGCTGCCGACCGTTCCGCCAACCGCGGTCAGTGCGTGCAGATCTGCCGCCGCTCCTATATCGTCACCGATGCCGAGACCGGCAATCAGCTTGAGATCGACAACAAATACGTGATGAGCCCCAAGGATCTGAAGACCATCCGCTTCCTCGACAAGATGATGAAGGCCGGTGTGCGCGTCTTCAAAATCGAAGGGCGCGCACGTGGACCTGAATATGTCTATACCGTGGTCACCTGCTACAAGGAAGCACTGAAAGCCGTCCTCGACGGTACGTTTACCGAAGAGAAGAAGGACGCCTGGGACGAGCGCCTCGCCACCGTCTTCAACCGCGGCTTCTGGGACGGATATTATCAGGGACAGACCATGGGCGAGTGGAACAAGCACTACGGCTCGCTCGCCACAGAGCGCAAGCGCCTCGTGGGCAAGGTGACGAAATATTTCTCGAAGCTCAACGTCGCCGAGATCGCCGTAGAGGCTGCACCCTTTGAAGTGGGCGACAAGCTGCTCATCACCGGCAACACCACCGGGGCGATGTATCTCGACTGTAGCGAGATCCGCTACGACCTCAAGCCCGTGAAGCGGGCCGAGCAGGGATGGCTGGTCTCCATCCCCGTGAAGGGTAAGGTAAGACCAAATGATAAATTCTTTAAGTTGGAGAAAGTAGAATATGAAGACGATTAATGAACTGCAGGACGAGGTTGTGGAGGAGTTCAGCGACTTCGACGACTGGATGGATAAATACCAGATGCTCATCGACTTGGGCAATGAGCTCAAGCCACTCGATGAGAAATATAAGACCGAACAAAACCTCATCGACGGCTGTCAGAGCCGTGTGTGGCTGCAATGCGACTTGGTAGATGGTAAGCTCGTGTTCACTGCTGACAGCGATGCGCTCATCGTCAAGGGCATCATCGCTCTGCTGATCCAGGTGATCAGCGGTCATTCGCCGAAAGAGATCCTCGACGCCGACTTTTACTTCATTGACAAGATCGGGCTGCGCGACCACCTCTCACCCACCCGCTCCAATGGTCTGTTAGCTATGGTGAAGCAGATCAAAGCGTATGCGATGGCGTATAATATGAAGGAAAATGCATAAGCTCAGAACCATAGAGATGCACCGGCTCACGGTGGAAGAGTTTAAGGAGGCAGAGAAGCTGCCGCTGGTGGTTGTACTAGACAATGTGCGGTCGCTCTACAACGTCGGCTCGGTGTTTCGCTCTTGCGATGCGTTTCGTGTGGAAGGCGTCTATCTTTGCGGCATCACCGCTTGTCCGCCTAATGCTGAAATCCATAAGACGGCACTCGGCGGAGAGGATAGTGTCGACTGGAAATACTTCAAGAATACCGAGGATGCCGTGGCCGAACTCCAGCGTGAGGGCTATTTCGTCTATAGCATCGAGCAGGTGGAGGGCAGTACCAAGTTGCAGCATCTCGGAGAATCCCTGGCCACACAGCGTGAGAAAGGCGTAGCTCAGCGCTATGCCGTCGTTTTTGGCAATGAAGTCAAAGGCGTGTTGCAAAGTGTAGTGGACATGAGCGACGGCTGCCTGGAAATACCTCAGTTCGGTACCAAGCACAGTCTGAACGTCAGCGTCACTGCCGGCATCGTTGTCTGGGAGTTTGCCAAACATATACTCTTGGAGCAGAAATGATTTACATCTATTTTGCTGTTTCATGCAAGCTATCCGCAAGTTTTGTATTTAGTAGGATGTAACAATAAAATTTGCATTCAACATGAAACACAATCCATTGATGCTTCTCCTCGCGGCAGGTATGCTCACGGCTTCCTGCGCTACCGGCAACCGTGCCGTCAGCTATAGTGAAGCACGCAACTACTTCTTTCGCAACGATGCCAAGCAACCCACGGAGCTGCTGATTATCTGCAGTCAGGCAGAGCTGGAGCAATATTTTGGTGAGGCCGCCTTTATGGGTAAGGGCGGTGAGCCGACAAAGATAGACTTCAGCAAGCAGTTTGTTGTAGCGAAAGTGCTGCCCGTCACCAACCATTCCACCAATATCTCGCTCCGGCGCATCGAGCGTAGCAGTGACAATCACCTCACTTTGGTATGGCATATCGCTGTTAACGACACTCCCCAATCCTATTCCATGCAGCCCATGAAGCTGGTGGTGCTTGACAAGAAATACGAAGAATACCAGATCAGCGAGAAGGAAGAATAGAAAGATAAACTCACTTGACAGTAACACAAGCTAAGAATAAAGGACGAGATACTTGTCCATCGCATCGAAGAAGTCACGAGCCAGCACTATGACTCACCCAAGGACTTTGACAAACCTCATTGTTCCTGATAGAGGCTGTCCTCAAAAGCGGCGAGGGCTGCCTTGGCTCCTTCACCCATGGCAATCATGATCTGTTTGAAAGACACCGTCGACACGTCGCCTGCCGCATATACGCCTGCCACAGAGGTATGGTTGCGGTCGTCGATGATGATCTCACCGCGCGGTGTGAGTTCCACATGATCCTTAAACATGTCGCTGTTAGGCTGTAAGCCTATCTGCACAAACACACCGTCGAGCGTGATGTGCCGCACCTCATCCTTGTTGAGGTCACGCACGTCAATGCCGTTGAGGCTACCGTTCTGCTCCGAGAGACCGATGGTCTGACTGCGGAAATGGATGTCGACATTGGGCAGTGCACGCAGTTTTTGTTGCAACACCTTATCAGCACGCATCTGAGAACCGAATTCCAGTACAGTCACGTGATTGCAGATTCCGGCCAAGTCGATGGCTGCTTCCACGCCACTATTGCCGCCTCCGATGACAGCCACATGCTTGCCTTTATAGAAAGGTCCGTCGCAGTGTGGGCAGAAATGAATGCCGTGGCCGATGAGCTTATCCTCACCCGGCAGTCCCAGACGGCGCCATCCGGCACCCGTGGCAATGATCACCCGTGGGGTGATGAATGATTCTCCTCCTCTCACCTCTACCCGTTTGTCCTTTTGTGAAAAGTCCACACGCGTGATCCTGCGGTTGGTGTATGTGTCAATGGGATAAGCCTCTAAGTGCTTGGAAAGGTCTGCGGCTAACTGCGCACCGGTGGTCTTTGGCACAGAAATGACATTCTCGATACTTGTCGTGTCGTTGACCTGTCCGCCAATGCGCTGGGCAACGACAGCGACCTTCTGCCCTTTTCTTGCTGCGTAAATGGCTGCAGCTGCTCCTGCCGGTCCACCTCCGAGTACCACCAAATCGTAGCGGCGCTCCACAGCCTCGTGTGCTACACTGCTGTCTGTACCGAGATGATCCTCCAGTTCGTCAAGCAACGTGCCGAGCTCTCCGCGTCCCACATGCAGCAACTCACCGTTGACATACACTGCGGGCACAGCCTGGATGTTGAGCTCGTTGACTTCCTGCTGCGCAAGGGCACCGTCAACCATCTCGTGAGAGACATTCGGATTGAGTAATGCCATGACGTTGAGTGCCTGCACCACGTCGGGGCAGTTGGTACACGTCAGCGAAACGTAGGTCGTCAGCCTGATGTTGCCTTGCAGCGACGCGATACGGCGTCGCTGTGCCTCGTCGGGCAAGTTGCGTCCCTGTCCGTTGGCGTTGAGCAGTGCCAGCAATAGCGAGGTGAACTCATGTCCGTTGGGGATGCCCCGGAACGCGATGCCGGTGTCCTGTCCGTCGCGAAGAATGGAGAAGCGGAATGCCTTGCCACTGCGGTACTCCACAGTGATATGTGAACTGCACGAAGCCACATCCTCTACAAATTGACTGAAATGAGTGGCGTCGGCATCACTGTCGTCCCGCTCTACGGCAAACGTGAAATGAGTACTGAGATGAGCCAGCACGCTTTTCACTTGAGTGATAACATTAAGATCGAGCATAAGTTGAATTTATAGAATTTAGAGAATAGTGCACTTCGTGCAGCCGTAATGTTTACTGAAAAAGCCGGTTGCGCTCCTTAGAGCTTGCCGACGAGGTCGATGCTGGGCTTGAGTGTCTTAGCGCCCTCGTGCCACTTAGCGGGGCAAACCTCACCGTTGTGAGAAGCTACATACTGTGCAGCCTGCACCTTGCGGACGAGTTCGTCGGCGTTGCGGCCAATGCTGTTATCCTGAATCTCAGCCAGTTTGATTTGTCCTTCCGGGTTGACGAGGAAGGTGCCGCGGTAAGCCACGCCCTCATCCTCCTTGTATACGCCGAAGCCGCGAGAGAGCACTGCGAGTGGGTCAGCGAGCATTGTATACTGCAATTTGGCAATGCGGTCGGAGGTATCGTGCCATGCCTTGTGTACGAAATGACTGTCGGTGCTCACCGAGAAAACCTCTACGCCCATGCCTCTGAGCTCATCGTATTTGCTCTGAAGGTCCTCCAGCTCGGTGGGGCAGACAAAGGTGAAGTCGGCAGGATAGAAGAAGAACAGCGCCCACTTGCCCTCGATGTCCTTGTTGCTGACGGTTTTGAAACTGCCGTTCTGGAAGGCCTGAACGGTGAACTCTGGTGCGTGCTGATTGATGATAGTTTCCATAATCTCTTATTTTTTATTTATTTTGTGTTGTGTTGTTGTGAGGTAAAATCTCTTTTGTTTGTGATGTTGTGAGTGTTATTTTTGTTTTCTGATGCAAAGTTATGGATATTCCTTGATGATGACAACAGACAGAGACTATCGCATCATAGATAAAATCTATATCGCAGGATAAGGCACTGTTTATCAGTATCCTATTTGATCATAGATAACCTGCGGCGATTCTCATTTCTTACTCCTGTTACACATTTTGCACCATTGATTTTGTTTTATGGATTGATTTGTGTAACTTTGCATGTAGTATGCCTTATTTATAATAAGGTGTAAGCCAAAGAAACAATAAAACAAGATATTATATACACATGGACTACAATTTCAGAGAGATTGAGAAAAAGTGGCAGAAAGAGTGGGTCGATCATAAGACCTACAAGGTCACAGAGGACCCTAACCGCCCGAAATACTACGTGCTCAACATGTTTCCTTATCCTTCCGGCGCAGGATTGCATGTAGGTCATCCGCTGGGATACATTGCCAGTGACATCTATGCACGCTATAAGCGGCTCAACGGCTTCAATGTTCTCAATCCTATGGGATATGACGCTTACGGACTGCCCGCTGAGCAGTATGCCATCAAGACCGGTCAGCACCCTGCCATCACCACTGAGCAGAACATCAACCGCTATCGCGAGCAGCTCGACAAGATCGGCTTCTGCTTTGACTGGGACCGTGAGGTGCGCACCTGCGATCCGCATTACTATCACTGGACACAGTGGGCTTTCGAGAAGATGTTCAACTCTTACTACGACAACGACCTGAAGAAGGCACAGCCCATCGATAAACTGATTGCACACTTTGAGCATCAGGGTACTGAAGGACTCAACGTGGCACAGGGCGACGACACCGTCAGCTTCACTGCTGAAGAGTGGAAAGCCATGGACGAAAAGCAGAAGAGCGACGCGCTGATGAACTACCGCATCGCCTACAAGGGCGAGACGATGGTCAACTGGTGCGCCGGACTGGGTACAGTGCTGGCCAACGACGAGGTTGTCGAGGGCGTCAGCGTGCGTGGCGGCTTCCCCGTGGTGCAGAAGAAGATGAGCCAGTGGTGCCTGCGTGTCTCCGCTTATGCTCAGCGTTTGCTCGACGGTCTCGACACCATCCAGTGGAGCGACTCCATCAAGGAGACACAGAAAAACTGGATCGGACGCTCAGAAGGTACTGAGGTAGAGTTCCAGGTGAAAGACTCCGACGTGAAGTTCACCATCTTCACCACCCGTGCGGACACTATGTTCGGCGTGACGTTTATGGTACTCGCTCCCGAGTCTGACTATGTCAGCCAGGTGACCACCAAGGAGCAGAAAGCTGAGGTGGACAAATATATCGACTATGTGAAGAAGCGTACCGAGCTGGAGCGTATGTCCGACCGCAAGGTCACGGGTGTGTTCACTGGCTCTTACGCCATCAACCCGCTTACGGGCGATGCCATTCCCATTTGGGTTTCGGAATATGTGCTTGCCGGATATGGTACGGGTGCCATCATGGCCGTGCCTGCTCACGACAGCCGTGACTATGCCTTTGCCAAACACTTCAATCTGCCGATCATCCCGCTCATCGAGGGTGCTGACGTGTCGGAGGAGAGCTTCGATGCCAAGGAAGGCATCGTCACCAACTCACCGCGTGAGGACAAGCAGGGTCTCTATGGATTCTCGCTCAATGGTTTGACAGTGAAGGAAGCTATCGCCGCCACGAAGAAGTTCGTCACTGAGAAGGGCATCGGACGTGTGAAAGTCAATTACCGTCTGCGCGACGCCATCTTCTCTCGCCAGCGCTATTGGGGTGAGCCCTTCCCCGTCTACTACGACAACGGCATCCCTTGCATGGTACCGGAAGAGTGTCTGCCTATCGAGCTGCCCGAGATTTCTGAGTATAAGCCTACCGAGAGCGGAGAGCCACCATTGGGCCGTGCCACGAAGTGGGCATGGGATACAGTAGGCAAGCAGGTCGTGGAGAACAGCAAGATCGACCAGAAGACAGTCTTCCCGATCGACCTTTACACCATGCCGGGCTTTGCAGGCAGTAGTGCTTACTACCTCCGCTACATGGATCCCCACAACGATGAAGAGCTCGTCTCGAAGAAAGCTGACGAATACTGGCGCCATGTCGACCTCTATGTGGGCGGCACCGAGCACGCCACAGGCCACTTGATCTACAGCCGTTTCTGGAATAAGTTCCTCCACGACTACGGCGTGAGCTGTGAGGAAGAGCCGTTCCAGAAGCTTATCAACCAAGGCATGATCCAAGGACGCAGTAACTTCGTCTATCGTGTGGGCGAGCTCAGTACAGCTGACAAGCCGGTGTTTGTGAGCTACAATCTGCGTAAGAACTATAAGGAAGTGACGCCGATCCACGTGTGGGTCAACCTCGTGAAAAATGATATTCTCGACACTGAGGCTTTCAAGCAGTGGAGCCCTGAGTACAAGAATGCTGAGTTCATCCTTGAGGACGGCAAATATGTCTGCGGCTGGGCTATTGAGAAGATGTCAAAGTCGATGTACAACGTAGTCAACCCCGACGACATTGTGCGCGACTACGGCGCTGACACGCTCCGTCTCTACGAGATGTTCCTCGGTCCGGTTGAGGCCAGTAAGCCTTGGGATACCAATGGCATCGACGGCTGCTTCCGTTTTCTGAAGAAGCTCTGGAGCCTGTTCTGGGAGAATCGCACCGACAAATGGCTCGTCGACGACGCTGATCCCTCGAAGGACAGCTTGAAGAGTGTACACAAGCTCATCAAGAAGGTGACCGGCGATATCGAGTCGTTCTCTTACAACACGAGCATTTCTGCTTTTATGATCTGCGTCAGCGAGCTCGGTCAGCAGAAGTGCCACAATCGTGAACTGCTGCGTGACGTGGTCATCCTCATCGCTCCCTTTGCTCCCCATATCGCTGAGGAGCTGTGGCACCAGATGGGCGAGAAAGGATCGGTATGCGACGCACAGTGGCCGAAATGGAACGAGGCTTACCTGCAGGACAATGAGTTGCAGATGACCGTCAGTTTCAATGGCAAGGCCCGCTATCAGAAGATGTTCCCCGCTGATGCCTCGAAAGACGACATCCAGCAGGCTACTCTCGACGATGAGCGCAGCAAGAAGTATCTCGACGGCAAGCAGATCGTCAAGGTCATCGTCGTACCCAAGAAGATTATCAATATCGTTATCAAATAGTTTATGACCATTGATCATCGTATCATATTTAACGAGGCTAAGGATTATGTAGGCATAACCCTTGGCCTCGTTTTGTATGCTGCCGCCTTCACCATCTTTCTCCTGCCCTATGAGATTGTCACGGGCGGTGTGACGGGTATGTCGGCTATCATCTACTATGCGACGGGGTTTAAGATTGAGAACACTTACATGATCATCAACCTCGCCCTGCTCGTCGTGGCGTTGAAGATTCTTGGATGGAAGTTTCTGATGAAGACGATCTATGCCATTTTCACGCTCTACTTTCTCTTGAAGTTCGCGCAGATACTCATGCCGATGGATGCTTCGGGTCACTATGTCAAGATTCTCGGACCGGGACAGGATTTCATGTCGCTGCTCATCGGCTGTTGCTTCACGGGATCGGCACTTGCCATTGTCTTCCTCAACAACGGATCTACGGGCGGAACGGACATCATTGCCGCCTGCGTCAATAAATATCGCGATTTATCGCTGGGTCAAGTGCTCATGGCCGTGGACTTCTGTATCATCGGCTCCTGCTTCTTTTTCCCGCAGTTCGGCGACTTTCTTGGCCGGTCCCACAAGGTGGTGTTTGGTTTCTGCACCATGGTGGTGGAGAATTTCATGCTCGATCATGTGATGAACATCCAGCGGCAGAGTGTGCAGTTCATGATCTTCTCGAAGAAATATCAGGAGATCGCCAACGCCATCGGCACGCAGATGGAGCATGGTGTGACGATTCTCGACGGACACGGATGGTACACCGGACAGGACATGAAGGTGCTCTGTATCCTTGCCAAGAAAAACGAAAGCGTCGCTATCTTCCGTCTCATCAAGATGATCGACCCGCAGGCTTTCGTCAGCCAGAGTTCTGTCATCGGTGTGTATGGCGAGGGCTTCGACCGCATCAAAGTCAACGTGCCTAAGAAACTCAAGAAAAAACAGAATATCCTCGACATTCCGCCTGTTGCCAATGACCAGGTGGATCAGGAACAAAACAATAAAGCATGAAAATAGTTTTTGCTACGAACAACCAGCATAAGCTGCGCGAGATACGTGAAATCCTCGGTCCTGACTTTGAGATTGTCTCTCTCAGTGACATCGGTTGCCACGAGGACATCCCTGAGACAGGCAACACGCTTGAGGAGAATGCCCATCAGAAGGCTGAGTATATCTTTGACCACTATCATCTCAACTGCTTCGCCGACGACACGGGACTGGAGGTAGAGGCTCTCGGCGGTGCGCCGGGCGTGCACTCTGCCCGCTATGCCGAAGGCACAGACCACGACAGTGAGGCCAACATGGCGAAACTCCTGCGTGAGCTTGACGGTAAGAACAACCGCCGCGCACGCTTCCGCACGGTCATCTCGCTGATCACCATGGAGGGCGACAACCCGGTGTGCAGTCGTGAATATCAGTTCGAGGGCGAAGTGCGCGGACGCATCGCTACCGAGAAACACGGCATCGAGGGCTTTGGCTATGACCCGCTCTTCATCCCTGACGGCTATGACAAGAGTTTCGCTGAACTGGGAGAAGAGATTAAAAACAAGATCTCGCACCGCGCTAAAGCCGTTGAGCAGCTTGCCGTGCACTTGAAAAGTGAGATGCTGTAAATAGCTTTTTTATAGACTCTATAGAAGCTATAGTTGCTATAGAGTCTATAGTTTCTATAGCTTCTATCGTTTTTTTTCTTTAACGCCCTTCAATCAACGCCGCCATGAGAAAGTATCGTCTGCTTCTTTTCATCCTGTTCTTTCCGCTCCTGCTCCATGCTCAGTGGAAAGCCTACCTGAGCTACTACGATCCTACCGAAATCGTGGAGGGCGAGGGAAAGACCATCTATGTGCTGGCCTCGGGTGGCCTTTATCGTTACGACCGCAGCGACCAGAGCCTGACAACCTACGACAAGATCTCGGGACTCAGTGACTGCGGCATCGCACACATCGGATGGTCGCAGAAGGCCAAGAGGCTGGTCATCGTCTATGACGATTACAACATCGACTTGCTCTCGCCCAATGGCGATGTGGTGAATATGACTGACTATCAGGACTATTCCACCACTGACACCAAGACTGTCAACGGCGTGGATGTCAGCGGCAGCATGGCGTATCTCTCCACCGCCTTTGGTATCGTGGCGCTGAACGTGGCCGATGCAGAGATCACCAATACCTACAGACTGGGCTTCTCGGTGAACTACTCCTATGTCAAGGACGGGTATCTCTATGCTGCCAGTGCTTCCAACGGCCTCTACCGTGGCAGACTGACAGACAATCTCCTCGACAAAGCCAACTGGACACGCGTGGGGAATTATGTTGCCAAGCCCAATACGGTGTCAGAAGATCTCAAGGCACTCGTCAAGACGCTGCAACCCGGAGGACCTAAATACAATTACTTCGGATTCCTGAAGATGTATGGCGGGAAACTGTACAGCTGTAATGGTCTTATGAACTCTAATCCGGGATGTATACAAGTGCTGGGCAACAACGAGTGGTCTTTCTTTCAAGACGACATCGCATCGCAGACGGGTATTAACTATCAGGATGTCTTCTGTCTGGATATCGACCCTCGTGACAATAGCCACGTGATGGCCGGATCGCGTGAAGGACTCTATGAGTTCCGCAATGGACAGTTCGTTAAGCTGTGGAACGAACAAAATTCTCCCATCGAGAGTTTCGACAAGAAGAGCAAGGACTATGAGTTGGTCTTTGGTGTGATGTATGACAAGGACGGAAATCTTTGGGCGCTGAACAGTCAGGCTCCCACGCAGTCGATACTAAAGTACACCACGGAGGGCGAGTGGAAGTCGTTTCCTCACGAGGAACTGATGAAACTGAAATACTTGTTCCCGGAACCTCAGAGTCTCGGCACGCTGAAAGGTATGATGACCGACAGCCGCGGCTTGGTATGGTTTGTCAATGATCACTGGACCGTGCCGTCGTTCTATGCTTACCAATCAGAGACCAATGCGCTCAACAGCTATCAAGGATCTTTTATCAATGAGGATGGTACTTCTTTGGATATCACCTCTTGTAAATGTATAGCTGAGGACAAAAACAGCAACATGTGGATAGGTACCAACATAGGACCGTTTATGTTGGAAACTGACCAAATCACTGCTACAAATCCTATTCTCACTCAGGTGAAGGTGCCACGCAACGATGGTACGAACTATGCCGACTATTTACTCTCCGGAGTAAATATTCAGAGCATTGTCGTCGACAAGAACAATCGTAAGTGGTTCGGTACCAATGGCAATGGCTTATACCTCATCTCTGCTGACAACATCACGACATTGGCTCACTTCACCAAAAACAACAGCAAGCTGCTGTCTGACAATATTCTCTCTTTGGCGCTTAACGACGCTACAGGCGAACTCTACATCGGCACGGATCATGGATTGTGCTCTTATAGTGGCAACATCAGCGATTCCAGCAATGGCATGACCAAGGACAACGTCTGGGCTTACCCAAATCCCGTGAAGCCCGACTATACCGGTGCCATCACCATCACCGGACTGGAGAATGGAGCCAGCGTGAAGATCGTCACGAGCAACGGCGTGCTGGTCAACGAGGGCACTGCCAGCAATGGAGAATATAAATGGTATGGCATCAACAGAGACGGTAAGCGTGTGGCCAGTGGCGTCTATATGGTGGAAGTAGCAACCAGCGAAGGTGAGAAAGGAGTGGTATGCAAAATAGCTATTGTAAGATAAGTATTGCTTTCTTCTTCTTCCTTTTAGCGATATTGCTGTTTGTCGGCTATACGCCTACAAACGACGGTGACGGATATATAAAGTATGCGCTGATATCGCTCAAAGACGGGCAACCTTATCCTACGCATTCTTCTATTGTGGGTCAGCCTTTTATTTGGAACATCGGACAAATCAATCTGATCGCTCTCTCGCTATGGCTGACACACGGCATCGTGCCCGTGCTGGTGCTGATGTGTGCCCTGAAGGCTGTTTCTGCTTACGTCGTTGCGCGGATTGCTGAACTGCTTTTCAACCACCGCACAGGACTCATTGCCATCCTGCTCTATATTGCTTATCCCAACAACTGGGGGCAGAGTACCATGCTGCTCTCTGAGATTCCCTCTGTAGCACTTGCGCTTACAGCCCTGTACCTCACGTTGAAGTACAACAGCGCAAAGGCGTGGATAGCGGCAGGCCTCTTGTTTGCCGTCGCCACATGGATACGCCCGATCTCTCCTATTTACATCGGTTCCGCGCTTCTTTATCATTTTATTTTCAACCGCAAACTGATTCTCAGACGCTATGCTTGCGTCGTGGGCAGCTATGCGGCCTTGCTCATTGTCTTCGGCACCTCGTGCTATTTGCGCACAGGCTATTTCCTTACGCAGCCCACCACCTTATGGTTTAACTTTGCTGCCAACACTTATGAGAAGAGCACAAAGGTGGAATACAATCAGCCCGTTTACCCTAAAGGCACAGCACGCTACATTGCTAACCGTGAGAAACTTACGGCACTGCAATGTCGCGACATCTGGAGACAGCGATCTCTGCAATGGCTCGGCAACCACAAAATCGCCTATCTGAAGAAAGTGCCTGGGCGGCTCTTTTGGATGTATTACGAAGACATTGATAACATACCGGCATTTTTGAAGGATAAGCAACGCACCGGGAACAACTATGTCACGTTGCCTGTCGCCTCAATAGCGCATCAGATCAATGGTCTCTCGCCGATTCAGTATTTTGCGCTTGTCAATGAAATCTTTTATCTCATCATCGTTTTGATGGCTGTCACGGCGACAGTGCAGTTGCTACGCAAGCGAGATGGTTGTAGTCTATTCCTGCCCTTGTTCATCGTTGTCGCCGGTTCTTTGACCTTAGTATTGTTTTCTCATGGTGAGACCCGCTTCAAGGCTCCTTTCATGCCTTTCTTGTTTATGTTGGCTGCAAGTGTGTCTATCAAGATGCGGAACACCTAAACCGACGATGTCGGATGATGGTCGTATGATGTAGATTTCGTGACAAAATACCTTCAACTTTCTGTTGCATTCCAGAGAGCGAAGAAGACTGATGATCACTGAAAACAGCGTTCAAAGTCATAAAAAACCGTCGTGAAAACGTCATTTCAGTGAGATGTAAGGTAGAAAGCGGTACTTTCATGCGATGAAAACGGTACTTTGACAGGGTCAGAAAGGCACTTTGACGAGAAATTCTCTAGAGAATTTTTTATCAAAAAGCCTTTCTGACAATCTCGGAAAATGGTCGTTTTTCGGAAGTCTTTGTTAATCAAGTAATTATAAAAACGTGCTATTTTTTCGAAAATCAGAGCAAGAGACACGTTGCTCGAAAAGAATCGATTCTCAGAGCCCGTTTTTTGTCAGTTTACCCGACAAATGTGCGTAATTCTCTGCTGGGACTTGTGCCACAGCATCCTGCCTTTTCTTGTTCTCGTCTCGCTGCTGTCTGCCGACGATGTGAGGTATGTAAGTCGGGCAGTATTGCTGATGAAAATCAGAGCCGTTCAGCGATAATTCATCATTTTTTGTATTTTTTTCCTTAGAATTCCCCTTTTTTAAAAGAAAGTCATACAACCCACGATGCAAGTCAAAAAGATTTTGTAAATTTGCACTTGGCGCTTGATTCGCTAAAAATAGAGTATGATCAGATTATCAAAATCAGTGGTGGGCAAGGCAGAGAGTGCTGCCGTAGCCCACATCATAGAAGATATCGGCTACCTGGGAATGGGAGCTACTGTAGGAGAATTTGAAAACGAGCTGCAAAACTACATTGGTGGCGGCCGTCGCTGTATGTGCGTTAACAGTGGCACAGCGGCTCTTCACTTGGCCGTGCAGGCTTGCACACGCCCGGGCGACGACGTGCTGGTGCCGTCGTTTACCTTTGTTTCATCTTACCAGGCCATTACCGGTGCCGGTTGTCATCCCGTGAGTTGCGACATCGATCCCGAGACGCTAACGCTCGACCTCAAGGACGCTGAGCGCCGCATTACGCCGCGTACTACAGCGATGATGCCGGTCTACTATGGCAGCAACTGCCGCATGGCCGAGCAGTATCAGGCTTTCGCCCGTGAGCACGGACTGCGCTGCATCGAGGATGCGGCTCATGCCTTCGGATGTAAATGCGGCGACCGCAAGATCGGATCGTTTGGCGATGTGGTCTGCTTCAGCTTCGACGGCATCAAAAACATCACCTCCGGCGAGGGCGGCGCCGTGTTCACCGCCAACGAGGACACCATCCAGAAAGTCAGTGATGCCCGCCTGCTCGGTGTGCAGAAAGACTCGGAGAAGCGCTATGCCGGCCAGCGCAGCTGGGTGTTTGACGTGGTGGACCAGGGCTATCGCTACCACATGAGCAACATCTTCGCCGCTATCGGTAAGGTGCAGCTGGGACGTTTTGAGCCAGAGTTTGCCCCTGCCCGTCGCCGCATCGCCTTGGAATATACCCGCAGACTGAAAGACAATTCCGACGTGAAGCTCATCGAGATGGACTACGCCAACGAGATTGTGCCGCACATCTTCCCGCTGGAGATCCTTCACGGCAAGAGAGAGAAACTCGAGCAACTCTTCAAAGAGAAAGAGATACAGTATGGCGTGCAGTACCGTCCCAACCATCAGCTGTCGTATTTCAAGGCCAACTACCATCTGCCCGTGACCGAGGACGTCTATCAGAAAGTGATCTCCATCCCTATGCATCCTGAGTTGACCGAGGACGACATCACGCTCATCTGCAACACCATCAACAGCCTATAGTTTCACTAAAAATACGATTGATACATGAAAGTGGTCATTCTTGCCGGTGGCTTCGGCACCCGGCTCTCTGAGTACACCAAGCTTATCCCCAAGCCTATGGTGGAGATAGGCGGGAAGCCTATCCTGTGGCATATCATGAATCACTATGCACGGTATGGTTACAAAGACTTCGTCGTGGCATTGGGCTACAAGGGTGAGGTCATCAAAAACTATTTCCTGCAATACTATTCCTTGGGCAACGACTTCACCATCGACCTGGCCAACAATCACGTGGAATATATCAATGAGCATCCCGTCGACTGGCGGGTCACACTCGTCGATACCGGTCAGGGCTCGATGACTGGCGGAAGACTCAAACGCCTCAAGGATGTCATCGGCAACGAAGACTTCATGTGCACCTATGGCGACGCGGTTTCCAATGTCGACATCAGCCGTCTTGTGGACAGTTACCACCGGTCGGGCAAGAAAGCCATCGTCACCGCTGTGCACCCCACGGCCCGCTTTGGTGAGTTGCAGCTTGATGGCGAAGGCCTTGTCAGGGCGTTCAAGGAGAAGCCGCAGGTCAACCAGGGATGGATCAATGGCGGTTTCTTTGTTTTCAACCCTGTGATCTTTGACTATATCGAAGGCGACCAGACCACCTTGGAGCGCGAGCCACTTGAGCGTCTGGCAGCCGAAGGAGAGCTGGCCAGCTACCGCCACGATGACTTCTGGCAGTGCATGGATACCGTGCGCGACCGCGACCTGCTCAACAAGATGTGGGAGGAGGGCAATGCGCCCTGGACGAAATAACCGGTTAACGCTCCTTCCCGCTCTCCCTTTCTAAATCAATATCATGGCTAATTACGAAATCAGACCGCTGCAAGAAAAGATGCTTGGTGTGCTTGAGGCTATTGACAAGACGTGCAAAGCCCACGGGCTAACCTACGGCATCTTTGCCGGAAGTCTCATTGGCGCCGTGCGTCACAAAGGCTTCATCCCTTGGGATGACGACATGGACATACTCATGCCGCGGCCCGACTATGAGCGCTTCATCGCCCACAGCCGCGAATGGCTGCCCGAGCCCTACGAGTTTGTGTGCGCAGAGAACGACGCCGCCTACCCGTTGCCTTTCGGCAAGGTGCAGGACGCCTCTACCACTTTAATTGAGCGCATGCACCTGAGCTACCTCGGTGGCATCTATGTCGACGTGTTCCCGCTCGATGCTGTGCCCACCAACAAGCTGGTGCGCTGGGCCCATTTCATGCATTACGAGTTTTTGCGTCAGGCACTCTACTGGATCCACCGCGATCCTTACCGCCATGGCCACGGCCCCAGCTCATGGATCTTCCTGCTCACCCGCCGCGTCACCACGCTGCCGCGACTGCAACAGAAGATCAGACGCATACTCACACGCTATGACTACGACGTCACAAAATATGTCGCTGACTATACCGACGGACTCAAAGGTGTCATGCCCAAAAGCGTGGAGGGTGTCTATGCACCCTACGAGTTTGAGGGTAGGGTCTTCATGGGCGTGAAGGACTATCAGCACTATCTCTCGCAGATGTATGGCGACTATATGAAGTTGCCGCCGGCGGAAAGCCGCAAGCAGCACAACTTCGACTTGTTGGAACTCAACAAGCCCTATCGTGAATTCAAAGGCGTGGACAAGTAACAAAATAAAGAAAAATAACACATATCACCATCATGGAAAACATTCTCATCAATGACATAAAGCATACCCTCGCGGGACTCACTCCTGAGGAGCGTGCTAAGTTTAGTGGTGCCACCATCCTCGTCACGGGATGCGCCGGCTTCCTGGGCTACTATATGATGCACTTCTTCGATGCTGAGGCTGAGGAGCTCGGCATCAAAAAGGTCATCGGTCTCGACAATTTCATGCTGGGGCGTCCCGGATGGATCCAAAAGCTCGAGGTCAACCCACGCTTTGACATTCAGAAGTTCGACATCATCAAAGACCGCATCGAAGACGTGGCGGGAGCTGACGAAGCCAATCTGATCATTCACATGGCATCCATCGCTTCGCCAATGTTCTATCGCCAGTACCCCATTGAGACGCTTGATGCCAACATCTGGGGACTGCGCCGTCTGCTCGACTACTATTGCGAGAAGCAGGTGCGCGGCTTCCTCTTCTTCTCCTCCAGCGAGCTCTATGGCAATCCCGACCCTGCCCACGTGCCCACATCCGAGGACTACTACGGCTACGTATGTGCCACGGGACCACGCAGCTGCTACGACGAGTCGAAGCGATTCGGCGAGACAATGTGTATGCTCTTCGCTCAGAAATACAATATGCCTATCGGCGTGGTTCGTCCCTTCAACAACTATGGACCGGGTATGCGCATTGGCGACAAGCGTGTGCCTGCCGACTTCGCGCTCAACGTGATGCAGGGCAACGACATCGTCATCCTCTCCAATGGCACGCCGACACGTACGTTCTGCTATATCGCTGACTCGGTATGCGGTTACTTCAAGATACTCTTGCACGGCAGTTACGACTATTTCAATATTGGCATTGAGAAGCCTGAGATCACCATCGTACAGCTCGCTGAGATTTATCAGAAGGCCGGCAGCGAGATCTTCGGCTACAAAGGACAGGTGCGCTACGCCACTTCCGACGACAAGCAGTATCTCACCAACAACCCACAGCGCCGCTGTCCCGACATATCCAAGGCACGCCGTGTGCTCGGCTACAATCCTACCATTCCGGTGGAAGAGGGTGTGGCACGCTTCCTGCAATTCCTCAAGGAGAACCCCGAGAGTGAGTATAAATGGTAAAAACAACAGCTTTTTAATTAACACGATACAGGTATTATGACTATTACTGTTTTCGGCCTGGGCTTCGTGGGACTCACCACGTCGCTGGGCTTTGCGGAATATGGACACACTGTCTACGGTGTGGAGGTGAACAACGAGCGCCTGAGCACCATCCAGGGGGGCAAGTTGCCTTTCTTGGAGCATGGTCTCGACGAGGCGCTCACACGTCATCTCAACCATCGCTTCCATGCTATCGGCACCGACGCACTGGCTGAGGCAGTGGCAGAGAGCGACTGCGTGTACTACTGTGTGGGCACGCCATACGGCAAGGACGGCCAGGCTGACCTGACCTATCTGCTCAAAGCCATCGACCAAACACTCGCCGTCAGACCTAAGGACAAATACCAAGTGCTCGTCGTCAAGTCGACGGTGCCCCCTTCGACAACGTCGTCAAAGGTTATCCCGCATATCGAAGCCGCTGGACTGAAGGTGGGACAGGATCTCGGTGTGGCCAACAACCCCGAGTTCCTGCGTGAGGGACATTGCTGGGATGACTTCATGCATGCCGACCGCATCGTGCTCGGTGTGAGCGACGACCGCTCGGCCGATGTGCTGAAAAATATCTATGCCACCGTCTCCGCACCGATTCACTGCGTGACACTCAATACGGGGGAGTTTATCAAATACCTTTCCAACACGCTGCTCGCCACGCTTATCAGCTACAGCAACGAGATGAGTGTCGTGGCCGATACCATTGGCGGAATCGATACCGCTGAGGCTTTTCACATCCTGCATGAGGATAAACGATGGAACAACGCGCCGATGGCATCCTATGTCTATCCCGGTTGCGGATATGGCGGATACTGTCTGCCTAAAGACACCAACGCACTTTATGCTGTGGCGCATACGGCCGGCTTTGATGCATCTATCCTGAAAAATGTTATCGCCACTAACGATCACATGCCCGCTTTCATCGCCGACAAGATCGCCAAAGCCGTCGATAACAACCACAATGCGGTCATCGGACTGCTTGGTCTCTCCTTCAAACCAGGTAGCGATGACGTACGCGACACACCAAGTGCCAAGATTGCCAAGGAGCTGATCGCACGTGGCTTCACGTATATCATCGGTTATGATCCCGTAGCCATGGAAGAGTTCAAAAAGCACTACGACTTGACGATAGACTATGCTGCCAGCTACGACGACATTCTCAACCGCGCTGACGTGCTCGCCATCACCACGGCATGGCCTGAGTTCAAGGATGTGCGCAAGCAAAGTGCTAAGACGGTTGTCGACTGCCGCTATATGCTATAAGATATAGGCCGCTGCTTTTATGCGCTGCTTTAGGGAGTTTTTATTAACTTTGTAGCAACAATATTACGTAAAAAGAACAAAACAACATACATGGGAAAGATTATTCTGACAGGTGACCGCCCAACGGGCAAACTCCACCTGGGACACTATGTGGGCAGTTTGCGCCGTCGCGTGCAGCTGCAAAACGAAGGCGACTACGACCGCATGTTTGTCTTTATGGCTGACGTGCAGGCACTCACTGACAATGCCGACAACCCGGAGAAGATCCGGCAAAACATCGTGGAGGTGGCCCTCGACTATCTCTCTGTGGGACTCGACCCGAAGAAGTGCACGCTCTATATCCAGAGCCGTATTCCTGAACTTGCTGAGCTCACCACCTATCTGATGAACATTGTCACCGTGAGCCGCGTGCAGCGCAACCCAACGGTGAAGACCGAGATCAAGATGCGCAACTTCGATACCAACATTCCGCTTGGCTTCTTCTGCTATCCTGTCTCCCAAGCTGCCGACATCGCAGCCTTCAAGGCTACCACTGTGCCGGCCGGAGAGGATCAGGAACCTATGCTGGAGCTCACCCGCGAACTGGTTAATCGTTTCAACCAGATCTATGCGCCCGTGCTCGTGGAGCCGCAGATCATGCTGCCCGAGAACGCTACCGCACGTCGTCTACCCGGTACAGATGGTAAGGAAAAGATGAGCAAGAGTCTCGGCAACTGCATCTATCTCTCCGACGACGCCGACACCGTGTGGAAGAAAGTCAAGGGTATGTACACCGATCCGACGCACCTCAATGTCTCTGATCCCGGTCATGTGGAGGGTAATGCCGTCTTCACTTATCTCGACGCCTTCTCTACGGATCAGGACTTTGCCGATTTCTGGCCTGAGTTCAAGAACCTCGATGAGCTGAAGGCAGCCTATACAGCCGGTGGCATCGGCGACATGAAATGCAAGAAACTGCTCAACAATGTGCTCAACCGCATTCTTGACCCGATCCGTGAGCGCCGCAAGGAGTTAGAGAAGGATATCCCTGCTATCTTCGACATCCTGAAGAAGGGTTCTGACGATGCCCGTGAGGTGGCTGCCAAGACGATGGATGAGGTACGCCGCGCCATGCGCATCGACTATTTCGAGGACGCTGAGCTGATCCGTCAGCAGCAGGAGAAATTCAACAGCGCGAAATAAGAGACTGCTTTTAGACCACCAAACAGCGACAAGACGCCCCAAACGTTTGGTGGTCTGAAAGAAATCTCGTATCTTTGCAAACGTCTTATACGCCAGTCATCCTATAAGCGGGATGACAGTGCGAAGAAACAGAATGCTATATATAATAAGGTGTAGTTCTGTATCTGACAAGATATAGTCCTATATATAATAAGGTGTATAAG
>R21__coassemble_150_pt1 | contig 58626 bp, 52 predicted proteins | sample R21__metabat2_high_PE_018 | metagenome-assembled genome bin R21
CCCCACATGGCCGTGGATATGGTCGACAATCATATCGCGTGCTCTCGACGAGCAGTTGTCGTAGAAGAAATTGTAGCGGTAGACCTTGTTTTCCGGTCGTGCGTTGAGGGCCAGTGCATTGATAATGCCGAGTTTCTCCTGCCGCGTGAGGTTGATGCGCTGCTCGACTACCCCCCTACCCTCTTCAGTGTATTCCTCCATAAAGAGGTCAAACGGGTAGATCCCCATCTCGTAGTCGCAGAGTCCGAAGACAAAGCGAGGAATGAAATGGGGGGTATGGTAATTAAACAGACCGTAGTTGACTGCTACGTCCTGCCCCGTGGCTGCGTCGCGGACGCGGATGGCTGTATGTCCGTATAAGCTGTAGATCTCCTTTCCCGGAGTGCAGGTGAGCAATCCTATCTCTACACTGTCCATCTCCTGCAACTGTCTCGGCGTAGCTTCTTGCGCCCGAATGGTTGCCGTTAAGAAAACCAAAACAGTGAGAAAAACAACTCGTAAATATCGTTTTAAACGTTTCACGATGCAAAAATACCTTATTATTTTCACTTTCGTGCGTTAATTTCGATTTTTTTCAATACTTTTGCAGTTGACTTCCGCCGAAGCCCTGTGTTTATAAACACTATAGTAAGGATGGAAGCTCCAAGAAGGATAAACGCATTCGTTAGTAAACCAATGAAAAAACAACTCACCGTTATCGCCCTGGCTATGCTCGCCACAACGGGCTGGGCTCAGAGCGGCACCAACTCTCCATATAGCCAATATGGGCTGGGGATACTTTCTGACCCGTCTACGGGCTTCAATCGCGGTATGAACGGATTGGCCTTAGGGTTCCGGGAGCACAATCAGGTGAACCCTGCCAACCCTGCGTCTTACTCGGCCATCGACAGCCTCTCGTTTATTTTCGATGCCGGCATCTCGTTGCAGCAAACCAACTTTAAGGAAGGTGGCAGAAAACTCAACGCCAACAATGCTGACTTTGAGTATGTGGTGGCCGGTTTCCGACTCTTCCGTCATTTCGGCGTAAGCTTCGGCCTGCTTCCCTATACCAATATTGGATATTCCTACTCCACCACAACATCAGTAGGCGACGTCAACAAGACATATTCCTATAATTCCTATAACGGTGACGGAGGCTTGCACCAGGTGTATCTCGGCTTTGGCTGGGAGCCTATCCGAAACCTTTCCATCGGTGTGAACGGATCTTATCTTTATGGTGACTACACTCGCACAGTAACAAACAGTTACAGCAACTCTTCCGCCAATGCACTCACCAAGACTTACTCGGCCGACGTGAGAAGCTATAAGCTGGATGCCGGACTGCAATATACATTACCGCTGAACAAGAAAGACCAACTCACACTGGGCTTGACCTATGGCATGGGACATGAAATCAAAGGCAAACCGCAGGTGACCATCGTCTCCAGCAACTCTGTCACAGCTGTGGCTGACACGATTACCTATCCCGGTGCAGGACAACTGGATTTGAAATTGAAGATTCCCAATACCTTTGGAGCCGGACTCACTTTCAACCACAATAACAAGGTTAAGATCGGAGCCGACTACTCTCTCCAGCAGTGGTCGAAAATCAGCGCACCCGAACTCGTCACCGACAACAGTGACAACATCAACTACCAGTTGGTAAAAGGATACTATAAGGACCGCCATCAGTTCACACTCGGCACACAAATCTGCCCCGACGAGTATGGCCGCTCTTTCTTGAAGCGCATTCGTTACCGCGCCGGTGTGAGCTATACTACACCTTATTATTATATAGGTAGTCAGGAAGGTCCCAAAGAGCTCAGTGCCTCACTGGGGTTCGGAATCCCTATCGTCAACGGATATAACAACCGCTCGCTGCTCAACATCAGTGCCCAATGGGTCAAGCGAAGTGCTAAGAACCTCATCACGGAAAACACCTTCCGCATCAACGTCGGCTTCACCTTCAACGAGCAGTGGTTTGCTAAGTGGAAAGTACAATAACGCAAGATGTACAGGCATTTTCTCATGAAATTATCTCTGCATCATAGTCTTCTCATCCTTCTCTTTGTGTGCTTCATCGCCTCTTGTACTGAGCCCGTGGAGCATACGGCACCCGCTGTGCGCGCCCGCGACTCTGTCGCCGTGATGACATCATGGGGCGTCAACACGCTCATCTCCGATTCCGGCGTGATCAAATACCGCATCGTTACTGAAAAATGGGAGGTCAACGAGAACAGGCGGCCACCAAGATGGATCTTTGAGAAAGGACTCTTCTTGGAGCAATTTGACGAGAAGTTTCATGTGCAGGCATATATTCAGTGCGATACTGCCTATTACTATAGTCAGAAAAAGTTGTGGGAACTCAGATCAAGAGTGCGTGTGAGAACCAAGGACGGACTGCGCTTCACCAGCCAGGAACTGTTCTGGGATCAGAACGCACATGAACTGTATTCCAACGTCTTCTCCCGTCTCATCACGCCCGACCGCACGCTGCAAGGATCTTATTTCCGTTCCGACGAGAAGATGACCCGCTATATGGTCACCAACACCAAGGGATCCTTCTCTCAAAGCGACCTTGAGGATGGAAACTCCGACTCCAGCACAAGCAGCGCCGAGCAGGACAGCATCCAAAAGAGCCAAAGAAGTCAGGCTGTGCCAGAACGTGGTGGAAAGCAATAACATAGAGAAATAGAAAACATCATAATTGTAATCATATAATTGTGCAGCAAGTAGATATACCACTTATCTTAGAGATATTGTGCACGATGGTGCTCAGTGCATTCTTTTCCGGAATGGAAATCGCATTTGTCTCAAGCAACCGCATGCTGGCTGAGATGGATAAGAACAAGAATGGATTATCCCAACATATCATCTCCTTCTTTTATCGCCATCCCAACGGTTTCGTCTCTACTATGCTGGTGGGTAACAACGTAGTTCTAGTCATCTACGGCATCTTGATTGCCCAACTCTTCGACAACACCATCTTTCGCGGATGTGGCGCTGGGTTCACAGTACCCGCCGATACCATCCTCTCAACGCTCATCATGCTCTTCACGGGAGAGTTTCTCCCCAAATCACTGTTCAAGAGCATCCCCAACACCATGCTGACGGTGTTCTCTCCCATCGCATACATTTTCTATATCGTCCTTTGGCCCGTCAGCAAGTTTGCAACCTTCCTCTCAAAGGGCCTCTTACGACTCTTTAGCGTGCGTATGCCGAAGGAAGAGGGTGACGAAGGATTCACCAAGGTGGATCTCGACTACCTGATCCACACATCCATTGACAACGCACCCAACGAAGCCGCCGTCGACGACGAGGTGAAAATCTTCCAAAACGCACTCGACTTCCCCGACTTGAAAGTGCGCGACTGCATGATTCCACGCACCGAGATCAATGCGGTCAACATGGAGACGTGCAGCCTGGAGGAGCTGAAACAGAAGTTCGTGGAGAGTGGAAACTCCAAGATCATCGTCTATCGCGAGGACATCGACCATATCGTGGGATATATCCACAGCCACGAGATGTTTCGTGATCCTAAACGCTGGCAGGATCATATCCGCACCCTGCCTTTTGTGCCGGAGACTATGCTGGCGCAAAAACTGATGCGCATCTTCCTGCAACAGAAGAAGAGTCTCGGCGTGGTCATCGACGAATTTGGCGGCACCAGTGGACTGGTGTCATTGGAGGATATCGTAGAGGAGATCTTCGGCGATATTGAGGATGAACACGACACAGACCACTACATCGCCAAGAAGATTGATGAGCACGACTATCTGCTCTCCGCACGACTCGAAATCGACAAGGTCAACGAGGAATTTGGATTGGAATTGCCCGAGAGTGACGAATATATGACAATTGGCGGACTTATCCTCCGTGAATATCAAAGCTTCCCCAAACTCAACGAAATCATCAAGATCGACAAGTTCGAATTTAAAATCATTAAAAGCACAATGACGAAAATAGAGCTCGTCAGATTGCATATCAACGAATAAATAAGCATCTCTGACATTTTTTTCTATAAATCATTCCCTCGTTTGCTATTTATTTAGTAAATTTGTACGCTTTTAAAAGAGTTTGCTTTAACGCAGAAAATCAATAAACAAAAAATACAATTATCAAAACAAAATGGCAGCATTAGGAAAAATTAGAAGCAGAAGTGTCGCGCTGATCGCCATCATCGGTTTCGGCCTTTTCGCTTTCATCGCCGAAGAGGCCTTCCGTTCTTGCGAGTCATCTCGCAACAATGAGCGCCAGCAAATCGGTGAGGTGTTAGGAGACAAAATCAATTACGAGGACTTTGCCAAGCAAGTGGACGAAGCCCAGCAGGCTATGAAATTCATGGGTCAGGACAATCTCAACGATGACCAGCTCAACCAACTTCGTGATCAAGTCTGGAACAACTTCGTGCAGTATCGTCTCATCGAGAACGAGTGCGACAAACTGGGCATGACCGTGACAGACCAGGAGATGCAGAATGTGCTCAACGAGGGTAGCAATCAGATGCTTCTCTCTACGCCTTTCGTCAATCAGCAGACTGGACGCTTCGATGCCAACCAGCTCAAGCAGTTCCTCGCTCAGTATAAGCAGGCCCAGGCTCAGCAGCAGAATCCACAGATGGCTGAGCAGATGGATGCCATCTACAAATACTGGACATACATTGAGAAGAGCCTCCGTCAGCAGCTGCTCATTCAGAAGTACAACGGACTGCTCGCTCACTGCTTGCTGTCCAATCCTGTTGAGGCTAAGATGGCCTTCAACGAGGAGAGCCAGGAGTGCCAAATCCAGTTGGCTTCATACCCCTACTCCAGCATTCAGGACTCTAAAGTTAACATCTCTGACGCTGACCTGCAGGCTAAATACGATGAGCTGAAGGCGCGTTTCCGTCAGTATGTTGAGAGCCGCGACATCAAGTATGTGGATGTTCAGATCTCAGCCTCTCCCTCTGACCGCGCAACACTGCTGAAGCAGTTCAAGGGTTGGGCCGGCCAAATGCAGGCTACCGCTGATCCTTCTGAAATCGTTCGCAAGAGCACTTCTTCCGTTCCCTACATGGGTATCCCCGTTGGCAAAGAGGCTTTCCCAACAGATATCGCTGACAAACTCGACTCTATGTCTGTCGGTCAGACTTTAGGCCCTGTGGAGAACAAGCAGGACAACACTTTCAATATCATCAAGCTCGTTGCTAAGCAGGAGCTCCCTGACTCTGTGCAGTTCCGCGCTATCCAGATTGCAGGTACTACTCCTGATGAGGCGCATAAGACTGCTGACTCTGTTTACAACGCTCTGAAGGCTGGTGCTGACTTCGCAGCAATTGCCAAGAAATATAACCAGGAAGGTAAAGAGCAGTGGCTCACCACTAAGATGTATGAGTACTCTACATCGATGGACAACGACTCAAAGAACTATCTCAACGCACTGCTCACCTCTAACGTCAATGAGCTGAAGAACCTTCAGCTGACACAAGGAAACTTGATTATCCAGGTTCTGAACCGCAAGAATATGGTAGAGAAGTACACGGCAGCTGTCATCAAGAAGCCGATCGATTACTCCAATACCACGCGTAGCAACGTCTACAATAAGTTCAGCACCTTCGTCAGCGCTAACCAAACTCCAGCCGACATCGTGAAGAATGCTGCCAGCAACGGCTATTCTGTTCAGGAGGCTAAGGATGTGACCACCAGCCAGCACAATCTTGCAGGTATCAGATCTACCCGCGACGCTATGAAATGGCTCTTCGCTGCTAAAGAGGGTGAGGTCTCTCCGATGTATGAGTGTGGCGACAATGGCAATAACCTGCTGCTCATCGTCTGCGAAAAGATCCATCCGATTGGCTACCGCGACCTGATCGATCCTCAGGTGAAGGAGATGGTCAAGCAGGAGGTGATGCGTGACAAGAAAGCTGAGATGCTCATCGCCAAGGCGAAGGGTGCCAACAGCATCAACGCTGCCAAGGCTAAGGGTGCTATCATCTCTGCTGTCAACCAGGTGACTTTCGCCGCTCCTGTCTTCGTTCAGTCTACCGGTGGTAGCGAGCCTGCTCTGAGCGGTGCCGTCTACGCTACAAAGCCCGGTGCATTCAGCAGCCATCCTGTTAAGGGGCTGGCCGGTGTATATCAGTTCCAGGTCGTCAGCCGCAAGAAGAACGCACTGAAGTTCAATGAGGCTCAGGAAGAGATGAAGCTCCGTCAGCGCTCTATGCAGAATGCCGGCAACTTCATGAACGAACTCTATGTCAAGGCTAAGGTTGTCGACAACCGCTACCTCTTCTTCTAAACAAGAGTTGTAGAGCATATATAAAGAAAACAGGGAAAAGATATTGGTCTTTTCCCTGTTTTTTATTTTCAATTGACAAGTGCTATAATTGATGAGTCTCTCAAACACTATAAGAACTCACTGCACCTTCGGCAAAGGATAGTCGTATTTATGAGGGCCAAAGGCGCTGTCTTTGTAAGGGTCGTGATACCAGTCTTTCTCTACTGACAGTTGTAAGGAGAACGACGGTGAAGGCTTCCACTGCACAGAAGCTCCTACCCTGTCAACATTACCATAGTAGCCGGGACCGAAACCATAACCATAAGGACCGAAGCCATAGCCATAAGGACCAAAGCCGTATGGACTATAAGCTAATGAAGGATATCCATAATAAGAGTAAGGATTGAGGCCATTCGAGCCTATCGACTTCTGACCATAGATGGTAGCCGACCATTGATCATTGAACCGATAACCCAACTCGGCATAAACCGAACCTGTCACATAATTGTTTGATCCCTCATTGACGTGGCTGAGATTGCCACCGACGACAAGACTTCCTTTCTTTCCAAGGGGTGCCGCGTATGCTACATTAGCAGTCTGGGCAAAGCCACTGCGATGGCGTCGGCCACCGAAGGTGGTATAAGCACTCAAATCCATGCTGGCGTTGAGCCCTGCATGGAGGCTGTTGCCGTCGCTCCACTCCTCACGGGGCACCGCTTCTGTATAAAGCGGAGCCTTGCTCTTAATTCTTTGAGCAGACTTCGGGATGGAGTCATTATGAGACTGTGAACTGATGCCAGTACTCAACAGCAACAAGCCCATCAACATATAGTTACTTTTATTCATCATCTCATTAACCATTTCCAGCAAAGACTTCTCGTCACCCAAATACTTATCCTGCAAAGATGATTCGTCCTGGCTGTATTTCTCTGCAAAGATAAGAAAAGATCAAATGCCCGCTCTGTTGCTTCATTATTTTTAGGGTTGTTTTGATTAAAAATACATAAATGTCTCAATCGTCATTCCTTTTTAAAAAAGATCATGAGGCAAAAAGATTGAATCTTATTATCTTTGCATATCATTAATATAAAGGAATAACGACTCATATAAAGGAATAACGATATTATGGAAAAGAATCCATCTGCAAAATCGGAAAAGTCTACAGCACTGTTAGACCAGGCAAAAGCAATGGCTGCTCAAGGCAATAAAGTCGTTGCCGTGGCATTGCTCAGCCAATATATTGCCCAAACCCCGGAAGCAGAAACAGAGGAAGCCCACCGTCTGCGCGGTGACCTGCTCTTGCAAATGGGTGACAAGCGAGGAGCGGAAGAAGACGCAGAAGCTGTGCTGCACATCAATCCAAAACTCGCAAACGGCCACTTTCAGCTCGATTAGATATTAATTTTCTATCTGTTTCGCAATTTTTCTATGGAAATGTTTGTGTATATCAGATAATTGTTATACTTTTGCACAAAAATAAAACAATAACATTATGAAGTCATTTGCATCTTTCCGTTATTATTATTTTTACTTTGCATGGAAATGCGAAGCGGGAAGTTGCGTGTAGATTTCAACTTAAGACTGACAATAACCAAACAGGTTTTGCATACAAGGTCCCGCTTCATATCCTATGAGGTGGGATTTTTTGTAACATGACCTTGAAAACAATTATAAGAACAGACAAAGAACAGATCGATGAAGAGAATAGCAATACAAGGACGCATAGGATCTTTCCATGATATCGCCGCCCATGAATATTTCGAGGGGGAACAGATACAGCTCATCTGCTGCGATACTTTCGAACAAGTGTTCGGGAATATCAAGCGTGACCCTACCGTCATCGGATTGGTGGCTATCGAAAACACGATCGCCGGGTCCTTGCTCCACAACTACGAATTACTACGCGACAGCGGAGCAACCATCGTCGGAGAGCACCGGCTGCATATCACGCATAGCATCTGTTGTCTGCCCGAAGATGACTGGACTACCGTATCGGAAGTACACTCTCATCCTGTGGCTCTGATGCAGTGCCGGCAATGGTTGTCAAATCATCCTGACCTCAAAGCGGTTGAAGCTGACGACACCGCCGGTAGTGCTGAATACATCAAAAACAACAACTGTCTCGGATGGGCCGCTATTTGCCACGCCCATGCCGCAAAACTATATGGACTGAAGGTGTTGGAAGACCATATCGAGGACAACAAGCACAATTTCACACGTTTCCTCGTGATCTGCGCACCACAGAAAGCCGACTTCCTGAGACCCGTCAACACTGTAAACAAAGCCAGTCTCGTCTTTTCTCTTCCCCACTCAGAAGGTTCTCTCTCTAAAGTGCTGACCATCCTGAGCTTCTATGACATCAACCTGACCAAGATTCAGTCACTTCCGATCATTGGTAAAGAGTGGGAATATCTTTTCTACGTGGACGTCACCTTTGATGATCTCGTACGCTACCGACAAGCGGTAGACGCAATCACACCACTGACACGCAACATCAAGATAATCGGAGAATATATAGAAAAATAACAACTGCAATAATCATCAATATGAAACCAGCTCAAAGAGTTAACACAATTCAAGAATACTATTTCAGCCGCAAACTGAAAGAAGTGGCCAAGCTCAATGCAGAAGGGCAAGACATCATCTCGCTTGCTATTGGTTCACCGGATATGCCGCCATCGCCACAGACCATTGAGAAACTTTGTGAAGTCGCTCATGATCCGTCTGCACACGGCTATCAACCCACTTGTGGACTGCCGGAACTGCGTAAGGCTATGGCTGGATTCTATAAGCGGACGTATGGAGTGGATGTCGATTGGGCTACGGAAGTCCAGCCCATCATAGGTTCTAAGGAAGGTATCATGTACGCCACGCTCGCCTTCTGCAACCCTGGCGACAAAGTGCTGATTCCCAATCCCGGCTACCCAACCTACACAGCTGTGAACAAGATCTTCGGTGCCCAGATCATATACTATGACCTGTTGGAAAACAATGAATGGCAACCGGATTTCGATGCACTTGAGAAGATGGACCTTGAGGGAGTGAAACTGATATGGACCAACTACCCCAACATGCCGACAGGCGGCAATGCACGCATGGAGACTTACGAGAAGCTGGTGGACTTTGCCCGTCGCCACGACATTGTTGCGGTTAATGACAACCCCTACTCTCTCATCCTCAACGAACATCCGATGAGCATCATGCAGGTGCCGGGAGCTAAAGACTATTGCATCGAGCTCAACTCTATGTCGAAGAGCCACAACATGCCAGGATGGCGTGTGGCCATGATGCTGAGCAACAAAGACTATATCTCATGGATCTTTAAGATTCAGAGTAATATTGAGAATGGTACCTTCCGGGGCATTCAGCTTGCAGCTGCGGAGGCTTACAACACCAATTCTGAAGATTGGCACCACGAGAACAATATTGAAAACTATCGTCGTCGCCGCGTCATCGCCGAGCAAATCCTCGACACACTGGGATGTACCTACGACAAGAGCCAGGTAGGAATGTTTGTTTGGGGAAGAATTCCCGGCAGCTACGCCGATGTGGAAGATCTGACAGAGCAAGTGCTACATGAGGCTAAGGTTTTCATTACCCCAGGATTTATCTTCGGCTCTAACGGTAAGCGTTACATCCGCATCTCTCTTTGTGCTAAAGACGAGAAGATCGAAGAAGCGCTAAAGCGCATCAAGCATTGGAAAAACAGTGCTAATAAGTAGTACTTGTCTGAACAGTTGTTCATACAGAATCTAATACACAAACAAAAATTGAGATTAAAATAGAAATTAATAATTTAAAACTTAAGGATATGGAACTTGAACTTGAAGCTCTGAATTTACCGAGTGATAATGAGCGACCGATAGTGATTGCTGGTCCCTGCAGTGCCGAGACCGAGGAGCAGGTAATGAATACAGCCCGTCAACTGAGAAGCAAAGGCTGCCACATGTTCCGTGCTGGCGTATGGAAGCCACGCACCAAACCAGGAGGTTTTGAAGGTTGTGGAGAGAAAGCTCTGCCTTGGCTCAAACAAGTCAAAGACGAGACGGGTATGCTGGTTGCTACAGAGGTCGCTAAGCCCGAGCATGTGGAACTCTGTCTGAAATATGGTATCGACATCCTTTGGATCGGTGCCCGCACCACCGCCAACCCCTTTGCTATGCAGGATTTGGCAGATTCTCTCAAGGGTGTAGATATCCCTGTGTTCGTGAAGAATCCTGTCAACCCCGACCTTGAATTGTGGATTGGTGCCATGGAGCGCATCAATCAAGCTGGCGTGAAGCGTATGGCTGCTATCCATCGTGGCTTCTCAAGCTACGACAAGAAGATCTATCGTAACCTCCCGATGTGGCAGATCCCTATGGAGTTGCATCGACGCATCCCCAACTTGCCTATCATCTGCGATCCCAGTCACATTGGTGGTCGACGCGAACTGATCGCTCCTCTGTGCCAGCAGGCCATGGACTTAGGCTTCGACGGTCTCATCGTTGAAAGCCATTATAACCCTGACGACGCTTGGAGTGATGCTCGTCAGCAGGTGACTCCAGATGTTTTGGATTACATCCTCAGCCTTTTGGTTGTGCGTGATGAGACCGTTACCACAGAAGGTATCAACCAGCTCCGCCGTCAGATCGATGAGCTTGACAACCAACTGATGGATCTGATCTCAAAGCGTATGCGCGTTTGCCGTGAAATCGGTCAATATAAAAAAGAGCACAATATGACCGTGTTCCAGGCCAACCGCTACAACGAGATTCTTGAAAAGCGTGGAGCACAAGCCAGCTTGTGCGGTATCGATCCAGAGTGCGCTGCACATGTCTTTGAGCTCATCCATCAGGAGAGTGTCCGCCAGCAGATGGAGATCATCAACCAGTAAACTCTTTATAGGATGGGCAACGAACTCAAGATGAAAAGTCATTGCCCATCATCAACAAATAGATATTCTTACACAGACGAAAAAATGAAGATTCTTATCATGGGTGCAGGAAAGATGGGATCATTCTTCATCGACCTGCTCAGCTTTGACCATGAAGTGGGTGTCTTCGAGAAAGACCCAAGAAGACTGCGCTTCACATATAACTGTCAGCGGTTTACCACCTTGGATGAGGTGAAAGATTTCGCACCTCAACTGGCTATCAACGCTGTGACCGTCAAATACACAATCCCAGCCTTTCAGGAGATCCTCCCCTATCTGCCCACCGATTGCATTATATCTGACATTGCTTCCGTCAAGACCCACCTAAAAGAGTTCTACGAACAAGCTGGACACCCGTATGTCTCGACGCACCCTATGTTTGGCCCAACCTTTGCCAATCTCAATCAACTGTCTGAGGAAAACGCCATCATCATCTCTGAAGGCGATTATATGGGACGCATCTTCTTTAAAGATCTCTATCGGGGACTGGGATTGCACATCTATGAGTATACCTTCGAAGAGCATGACAAGACAGTCGCTTACTCACTCAGCATTCCCTTTGTGTCTACCTTCGTGTTCGCAGCAGTCATGAAGCATCAAGATGCGCCAGGAACAACATTCAAACGACACATGAATATAGCAAGAGGTGTTCTTTCAGAAGATGACTATCTGCTGCAGGAAATACTCTTCAACCCTTATACCCATGACCAAGTAGAAAACATCTGCAAAGAGATGAAAGAACTGCTTCACATCATTGACGAAAAAGATGCCAAGGGCATAAAAGCATACCTCACAAAGATCAGACGTAACGTTTTTGAGAAATAAAGTTTCTCCACTGAAATCCTCCGCAACGCTTAAACAGCGTTGCGGATTATTTAAAGAACTTCAATTCCTTTTAGAAGAGCCTCAATACGTCTAAGAAAAACTACAATACACTTTAGAAAAGAGTAGGACTATCGACATTAGTCTGCATGCTACCTTCCTCTCCTGACTTACATTCATTTTGCTCACCACTAAAATCAATATAAGCTTGAATAACCCTTTGCGATCGGAGATTAATTCTGTATCTTCCCCACCCTATTCTCTCAAAAGGATCTGTCGGCAACGTGCTGTGATTCCTCACTAAATGATAGACAAACTCCCGAACCTCTTCCTTGCTGACAGAATGAAACAAACTGTTATAAGCATTATAGACATGGAGCACTAAATATCTTAAGCTGATACCTTTATTACCAGCTTCCAACATAATGCGAATGACAGCCTCTTTCATATAAAAAAAACGAACCGCACCTTAGTATGTCTGAAACTAAGCTGCGGCACAAGTATTCACGTATTAAGCGAGCACGACCTTACCTTCTTCACCCTTGATCTTGCCCTCTTTGAGCAACCAACCAATACCCAGCAGGATCTCTGCTTCGGACTTGTCGGTTGCTTTGCAAAGCTCTGAGACAGACTGAGCAGTACCAGCTGCGGACAATGCCTGATACACATCACCTGCACGGAATCCAGCATTCTCAGCGTCTACTAAAATCTCAGCCACCTTCTTAGAGGCTGCAGCTTTCTTTACAGTAGCAGTCTTGCTAGCTGCTCTCTTTGTTGTTGCTTTCTTTTCTGCCATAATTTAGTAAAAATAAATTTTATAGTTAATATACAACTAATTTATTACTTTCTTATTGCAAATATAAGATATTTTTTAGTAACACGTTGTCTCATTGCTTACCAAAGTGATAACCGCTGCATTATTTATTGATATACATCAAGCCGGTTTAAAATCAGCTTGATGTATATCAACTCATAATAACGATTATTCTTTGTCAATCTTGATCTTCAATTCTTCAAGTTGCTTAGGCTCAAGGGCTGAAGGGGCATCCAACATCACATCGCGTCCACTGTTATTCTTCGGGAATGCGATGCAGTCACGGATGCTGTCCAAACCTGCAAGAATGCTTACAAAACGATCCAAGCCAAAAGCAAGACCTGCGTGAGGTGGTGCACCGTACTTGAAGGCATTCATCAAGAAGCCGAACTGAGCCTCAGCACGCTCGGGAGTGAAGCCCAACACCTCGAACATCTTCTCCTGAAGCTTCGTATCATGGATACGCAGACTACCACCGCCCACTTCAATACCGTTGCAAACAAAGTCATAAGCCTTAGCACGCACCTGCTCAGGATGAGCGTCAAGCAATGGGATGTCATCAGGATTAGGCATAGTGAAAGGATGATGGGTTGCCATCAGGCGCTGCTCCTCATCGCTCCACTCAAAGAGAGGGAAGTCAATGATCCAAAGACATTTGAAGACGTTCTTGTCACGAAGGCCAAGACGGTCGCCCATCAACAGGCGCAGGCTGCAGAGCTGAACACGTGTCTTGTTGGCATTGCTGCCGGAAAGAATCAGAACCAAGTCACCAGGCTTTGCATCCATCTTATTTAAGACGCCCTGAAGCACTTCCTGAGAATAGAACTTATCGACAGAACTCTTGATGGTGCCGTCGCCATCGTATTTAATATACACCAGTCCTTGAGCACCCACCTGAGGACGCTTGACAAAGTCGGTCAACTCATTGAGTTGCTTTCTACTATAGTTTGCGCAACCAGGTACACAGATACCACCGATATAGTTAGCCTCGTTAAAGACTGAGAATTCGCCCTTTCCTTTGAACTCATCCATCAGCTCCACGAACTCCATACCGAAGCGCAGATCTGGCTTATCAGAACCGAAACGGCGCATGGCCTCATGCCAAGTCATCTGCTGCAAAGGCTTAGGGAGATCCACACCACGAATCTCCTTGAAGAGCATACGACACATCTCTTCAAACAAGTTGATGACATCGTCCTGGTCCACAAAGCTCATCTCGCAGTCAACCTGAGTGAACTCCGGCTGGCGGTCTGCACGGAGATCTTCATCACGGAAGCACTTGGCGATCTGGAAATATCTGTCAAAACCAGCAACCATGAGCAATTGCTTCAAGGTCTGAGGACTCTGAGGCAATGCGTAGAACTGACCGGGATTCATACGCGAAGGAACAACGAAGTCGCGCGCTCCCTCTGGAGTAGAACCGATAAGTACAGGCGTTTCCACCTCGATAAACTTCTGATTGTCGAGGAAATTACGGATAAGAATGGTCATACGGTGGCGCAACTCCAGATTACGCCTGACAACAGAGCGGCGAAGATCCAAATAGCGGTACTTCATTCTCAGTTCATCGCCACCATCCGTATTGTCCTCAATAGTGAAAGGCGGAGTGAGAGAAGGACTGAGAATATTGAGCTCATCGACAATGATCTCTATATCACCAGTCTCCATATTGTCGTTCTTGCTCTGGCGCTCCTGTACCAAGCCTTTAGTCTGGATGCAATACTCACGTCCAAGCTTGTTTGCCTGCTCGCACAGCCCTTTATCCGCGGCCTCGTTGAACACCAACTGTGTGATGCCATAACGGTCACGCAAGTCGACAAAAGTCATACCTCCCATCTTACGAGTGCGTTGCACCCATCCGGCAAGTGTTACCTTCTTGCCGATATCTGAGATGCGCAACTCACCACATGTATTTGTTCTATACATTGCTATTATAGATTGAATATTATATGAATGCAAAGTTAGTAATTTATTCTATAACTACAAAACGCATCCCTTCTTTTTTCATGGGACTTTTACCCACAACTTTTTAAAAATAAGAAGGAAAAAAGGTAGCCCGTTGAGGCTACCTTCATTATAAATGAGTTACAAAACGATTCTGTTATCCCAGCACCAGCTTGATCATCTCATCGACATCGACCAGATTCTGCTCGCCCGTAACCATATTCTTCAGTGTGACTTTACCAGCCTCAATCTCGTTGTCGCCGGCCAAAGCCACGAAGTCGATATGCTTTGCATTGGCATAGGACATCTGCTTCTTCATCTTGACAGTATCAGGATAGATCTCTGTGCGGATGCCGGCGCCGCGAGCCTTCGAAATGATCGGCAGGCAGTACTCAGTTTCGTTCTCGCCAAAGTTGATGAAAAGCAACTGTGTGGAACGGACGGCATCCTTCGGATACAGATCGAGCGCATTCAAGACATCATAGATACGGTCGGCACCGAACGAAATACCTACGCCGGAGAGTCCTGGCATGCCGAAGATTCCCGTAAGGTTATCATAACGACCACCACCGGTGATGGAACCCATTGGCGTATCCAAAGCTTTCACTTCAAAGATAGCACCGGTATAGTAATTGAGGCCACGGGCAAGTGTCAGATCAAGCTGAACTTCATTCTTCAATCCTACTTTCTCGAGCGCGTTAAGGATGAAAGATGTTTCTTCCACACCTTTTAATCCCGTCTCAGAATCCTTCAAGACATCAGCGATCACCTTCAGCTTGTCCTCGTTGGAGCCTGTCAAAGCGATAACCGGCTGCAGCTTCTGAATAGCTCCTTCCGAGATACCATTCCCGCGAAGCTCCTCATTGACCTTTTCGAGTCCAATCTTATCCAACTTATCGATGGCCACAGTGATATCTACGATCTTATCAGCCTCACCGATGACCTCAGCCAATCCGGAGAGTATCTTACGGTTGTTGACCTTGATCTGCACTCTGATGCCAAAGCGCTGGAACACCGTGTCGACGATCTGCATGAGTTCCACTTCATTGAGCAAAGAGTCCGAGCCGACGATATCGGCATCACACTGATAGAACTCGCGGTATCTACCCTTCTGAGGACGGTCAGCACGCCACACCGGCTGAATCTGATAACGCTTAAATGGCAACTGCAACTCGTTGCGATGCATCACCACATAGCGTGCAAAGGGTACGGTAAGATCATAGCGCAGGCCCTTCTCACACAGTTTGGACTGTAAATGGAGAACGTTGCGCTCGTGCAACTCTTCATCAGAGATATCCTTGAGATAATCGCCCGAGTTCAAGACCTTGAACAAGAGTTTGTCGCCTTCGTCACCGTATTTGCCCATCAACGTATGAAGGGTCTCCATAGCCGGAGTCTCTATCTGTTGGAAGCCATACAATGCATATACTTCCTTAATGGTATTGAATATATAGTTTCTCTTTGCCATCTCCTCAGGGCCAAAGTCTCTGGTACCCTTTGGAATGGCTGGTTTCGTATTTGCCATACTATTCTATTATCAATGATATTTAATTTCTTACAATGGTCTGATCACGATCCGGACCGATAGAGATGATGCCGATACGTGTTTCCAGCTCAGCCTCCAGGAACTTAATATAGTCTGTAAATGCTTTCGGGAACTGATCCTCAGAGGTGAACTTTGTCATATCGGTCTTCCATCCCGGCAGCTCTTTATAGACAGGCTCCACATTGTCGATCTCATAGGGGAAGTCACGTGTCACCGTACCGTCGGGAAGTTTATAAGCAACACAGGCCTTGATCGTATCGAAGCTATCCAAGACATCACTCTTCATCATGATCAATTCCGTCACGCCATCAACCATGATGCTATAACGGAGCTGTACGAGATCGATCCATCCGCAGCGGCGCTCACGTCCTGTCACGGCACCATACTCATGGCCGAGATCTCTGATCTTCTTACCAATCTCGTCGAAGAGTTCGGTTGGGAATGGACCTGCTCCTACACGTGTGCAATAGGCTTTCATGATACCATAGACATTGCCAATCTTATTGGGGCCGATACCCAGTCCCGTGCAGGCTCCGGCACAAATGGTGTTGCTGGATGTGACAAAGGGATAGCTACCAAAGTCCACATCAAGCATCGTGCCCTGCGCACCTTCGCAAAGGATGCTTTTGCCGCCTCTCAGCAACTTATTCACCTCATGCTCACTGTCGACGATATGGAACTGTCGAAGATATTCCACACCTTCTATCCATTTCTTCTCTACCTCATCGAAACCTTCGAAGTCTGTCCAGCATAAGGCTTTCAGCATCTTCATGTGACGCTCTTTGCGAGCAGCATATTTCTGGTCAAAGTCTTCGAGAATATCGCCCACACGCAGACCATTGCGGCTGACCTTGTCGGTATATGTCGGGCCAATGCCCTTGCCGGTTGTCCCCACTTTGTTCTTACCTTTGGCAGCCTCAAGAGCACGGTCAAGAATTCTATGTGTAGGCATAATCAAATGCGCTTTCTTGGAGATATGGAGTCTGGAAGTCAGCTCATGCCCACTCTTCTCAAGATCTTTCGCCTCGTCCATAAACAGATCGGGAGCCAGGACCACGCCATTGCCAATGATGTTGACCTTATCACCTTGAAAGATACCAGACGGTATGCTGCGAAGCACATATTTCTGTCCTTCAAACTCCAAGGTATGACCAGCATTGGGACCTCCCTGAAAACGGGCTACTACATCGTACCGCGGCGTAAGAACGTCGACAACCTTTCCTTTACCTTCGTCACCCCACTGAAGACCCAGCAGGACATCTACTTTACCTGTATTCATATGCCTAGATTTATAGTTTTCTCTTTTGAATATCTCTATATAATAATGTTAACTGAATGTCGCATGACATCGTCAGTAAACTCTCGGACCGAAGATTGCAGTTCCGACACGTACGAGCGTGGAACGACATTTAATCGCAACCTTGTAGTCATGGCTCATCCCCCACGACCGCTCACAGAAAGAGTCATCATCACAAAAATACTGTTTCTTCACTTCATCAAAGAAGTCGGCGGCCGTACTCATCTCGCACGCGATCTGGTCTTGATCATCCACATTACTGGCCATCATCATCAAGCCACTGATATGCACATGGGTCAGCGTCCTCCACTCACCGCTACTCAGCAACTCACGGCAGGCATCGAGTGTCAGACCGGTCTTTGCCTCTTCCTCTGCGATATGCAGTTCAAGCAGCACATTGATGACACGATTGTTTTTAGCAGCCTGCTTATTAACTTCTTTCATCAGCTTCATCGAATCGACCGACTCTATCATGCTGATGAACGGTGCTATATATTTGACTTTGTTGGTCTGGAGATGACCGATGAAATGCCATTGGATGTCTTTGGGCAACTGTGCATACTTCTTGACCAGCTCCTGTTCATGGCTCTCTCCAAAGATACGCTGTCCAGCCTGATAAGCCGCTTCGATGTACTCATTGGGATGAAACTTGCTCACAGCTACCAGTCTGGTGCCTTTTGGCAATTCAGCCAGGACTTCTTTTAAATTCGATGCAACATCAACATCCATTACCCCTCCTCCTTCGCCTTGTTGTCGTCTGCCGATGCGTTCTCCCTTTCGTATTCGGGCTTATCCTCTTCTGCGTTTTTTTTCTTGTTAGGATCCAAATCGTGAACAAAGACATCCATGGTAGGAGTCTCGTTGATGGCGCTGATGACATAGTCGATCATCGTACCGCCCATCACCTCTTCCACATACTTGACGGCTTTCGATAAAGAGCCAGCCTGAACGAGATAGTTGACATTGGAGCGCTTCTCCTTCTGTGTCTTCTCGTCGATCGTGATGAATTGCAGTTTAGCCTTATACCACTTGTCATCGGCATTGAGATCGCTGAAGAAGATCTCGTGATAAGGAGCAGGCTTGATGCCGGTGATCTTGTAGTCGCCACTGATGTAAGTCTGCATTTCCTCGATCAGGGCTTTCTCTGCCTCTGTAAAGCTCAGTGCGTCTACGACATACTGTTCCGTGACGGGTTTCTGTCCACCATCCTCTTGTGTTTTGTCGTAGCGTATTTTTGTCTCAAACCAATCAGAAGTTCTTGATTTCATATATTATTTCGTTTACTTTTTATTTTCTAACATTCTCTCTGTGTTTCCCTTAAAGAGATTATCTAATGCACGGTAAGTATAAGCAGCGCGGTCATTGATCGTGAGGTTGTTGTTGAGCCTCGACCGCAGATCGACGAGTTTAGAGACAGCATCCTGATAGTTCTCCGGCGTTATTCTGTCGCACATCTTGTTGGCCAGCGTGTTGTCGAAACTAAAATATCTCACGAGCATATTGGCAAACTGCTTCTTCTGCATATCAGTGACATCCTTGAGTTGCTGATTCAACCGATTCTTCGGCCTGTAAATCTTAAAGACCAATTCATCAGGCTCCCCCCCACGCTGCCCATGATTATAACGTCTGCTATAATCGAAGTAGCAATCACAGAAGCCGTTCTCTGCCAAGGATTCCAGTTCGGCCTTGGCAGGCTCAAGGACTCGCCGGGTGAAATCACTGAATTTCTTGTAGTTGCTTTCCAAACGAAGCATCTTACGGAAGTCGATGGTTTTGATGATGGTACCGCCTTTGTCAAGCCAGCTCTCAATAAACATGTAAATGCGCTGGGTGTACCGGTTCTTGCAGGCAAACACAATCTGCTTGCCCAAACGATGATAACCCAAGTCAAGAGATACCAATCGCTTAGCAACGGTACGGTCGATCTTCAACACTGCGTATTTCTCATAGATTCCCTCATCCTCCGGAATGTAAACATCACAAAGGTTGGTGACCTTTTGATAATGGCGGCCGTCGGCTGTCTTATAGGGAATCTCCACAGGGATGGCAGCCAGCATCTTCAAGCTCTGGCGCAGCTGAGGATAGTGATTGGGATCCACGCCAAGCGTCTTGAAGAGCGTCTTGATCTCCAAGCGTCCGTCATTGTCAAGCTCAGCGTCAGAGAAGATTTCCGGTTGCAGACGCTCTTTGCTGAGCATCTTATGCAACTTCGACTGCATATACTCGACAATCGTGACGAGGATACGTATCTGTATGAGGGAATAATCGTGACGCATCATTGTCACGGCGATAGGCTGGAGAAGCCAGGTCTCTTCCTCTATGGGTATGAGATCAGAGGGTATGTTGCGCTTGATATCACGCTTCTTACCCTTTCCGAAATCACGGTTACGCGTTGTCTTACGCCGTGTTTCCACGTTATCTGTCTGTACACTGGTCATTTCTGGTGCCATATCACTACTCGTTTCGGAGACTTAATCCGAGACATTTGGCTACAAAGATATAACTAATTTTTGACTTCACCAAACGTGTGGATATAAATCTTTTGAAGTAGAGACGCTTCTATTCAAAATTCAGATGCCCCAACCTCTGTCTGAGCAGTTCAGCTTCTGATTTTCTGATGGCTAAAACAATCGAGCAGTTGATGTTAAAATCCTGCGCGACGATGTCTGCTTTCATATCCTTCACAACCTTCATAACACCATTCATCATAGGATAAGTGAAGTCGAACTCCACCTTCTCCTTCACCAGTCGGGTGACGACAGAGCAGTGAGCAATGGCATCGTCAGCAGCCGTGCGGTAGGCCACGATCAATCCCCCTGTCCCCAAATTCACGCCGCCATAATATCTGACGACACAGATAAGGATATCCGTAAGCTCGTTTGAGACGATCTGTCCCATGATCGGTTTACCGGCTGTCGACGAAGGCTCACCGTCGTCGTTGGCCCGCACCTGCACCTGATCGCCTACCCCAATCTGATAAGCGTAGCAGCAATGACGGGCATCGTAATATTTCTTGCGATAACTGTCGATGATCTGCTTGGCCTCATCGACCGATTCTACATGATGTGCAAAGGCGAGGAACTTACTACGCTTCTCTGTATAGTAGCCCTCGCCCGTGTTTTCTATCGTTTTATATTCGTCGTTCATTCAAATGAATTCTTGAAACCGTATTAGTCCAGACGGTGGATCACCAGTCCGGAGCGCAGTTTGGGTTCAAACCATGTTGCCTTTGGAGGCATGATGTTTCCTGTATCAGCGATGTTCATGATTTGCTTCATGGAAACCGGATAAAGAGCTAACGCCCAACGCATTTCACCGCTGTCTGCACGCCGCCTCAGCTCTTCCAAACCTCTCAGTCCACCCACGAAATCGATGCGTTTGTCACTCCGCAGATCTTTGATGCCCATGAGCTTGTCGAGAATCAAGCGGCTGGAGATGTCGACATCCAGTGACCTGATCGGGTCATTGTCGTCATAAGCATTTGGCCGTGCAACAAGACTATACCAATGCTTATCAAGATAGAGTGAGAACTCATGGATATGCTGTGGTTTATAGATAGTCTCACCTTTGTCCTCAACCTCAAAGTCCTCACTGAGTTTCTTGAGAAATTCTTCCGACGTCAAACCGTTGAGATCCTTGACCACACGGTTGTAGTCAAGTATCGTCAGCTGACTTGCAGGGAAGCAGACTGCCATGAAATAGTTGTATTCCTCTTTTTCCGTATGATGAGGATTTTGCTTTGCCTTCTCGGCACCCACCAGTGCGGCAGCCGCAGAGCGGTGATGTCCGTCAGCGATATACAGATGAGGCATCTTGGCGAATTCCGCTGTTATCGTGGCGATATCGTTCTTATCGTTGATGATCCAGAATTGATGACGGAAGCCATCATCAGGTGCCACAAAGTCATAAACGGGTTTCGTTGCTGCATAGCGCTGAAGGAGACCTGTCAGAACATCATCATCGGGGTAAGCGAAGAAGACGGGCTCCATGTTGGCATTGCATGCTCTGACATGCTTCATGCGGTCCTCTTCCTTGTCGCGACGGGTGAGCTCATGCTTCTTGATGACGCCGGTGAGGTAATCATTGACGGAAGCAGCGACAACCAGACCATACTGCGTCTTGCCGTTCATCGTCTGCGCATAGATGTAATAGTGCTCCTCCTTATCCTGTAACAGCCAGTGCTTGTCCTGAAACTCTTTGAAATGTTCGGCAGCACTGGTGTAGACGCGAGGATCATATTCCGACGTACCCCGCTCGAAATTGATCTCCGGTTTAATGATGTGATAGAGCGACATCTCGTTGTCACCGGCCTCTTTTCTTGCCTCCTCTGAGGAGAGCACGTCATAAGGCCGTGATACCACTTTCTCTACCAAGTCCTGCGGTGGGCGTATGCCACGAAAAGGTTTGACTAATGCCATAGTAATAGACTTTAAATGTTAGCTATATAATATAAGGTGTAAAGAAAGACAACGCTTCCTACCTCACCGGACACGGCGAAGCAGGAAGCACTGTCCACAAGGTATTATTTATTTACTTGGAATTTCGTGCAGCCGTCTTTGAAGAAGGCACCGATCTGCTTAGCGGCAGCGATACCAGCGTTGATGTTGGCCTCAGCAGTCTGTGCGCCCATCTTCTTAGGTGTAGAGAAGTATCTGCCTTCAAACTTCTTGAATGCCTCATCAGCGTCTGGCTTGATATCTGTAATGTACTTCAAGTCCTCACGCTCTGCCAGCAACTTCAGAAGTCCTTCCTCGTCAATCACCTCTTTACGAGCTGTGTTCAACAGAATGCCACCTTTCTTCATCAAATTCACAACATCGTAGTTGATACTACTCTTGGTCTCCGGTGTTGCTGGGATATGCAGGCTGACCACGTCACAAGTCTTGAAGAGATCGTCGCGGCTGTCCACAGCATGCACCCCACTCTGCTCGATGACGTCTTTCGGACAATATTCGTCATAAGCATAGACGTCCATGTCGAAGCCCTTGGCAATGCGGGCTACATTGCGACCGACATTTCCGAAGGCCAGAATGCCCAATTTCTTGCCTTTCAACTCAGAGCCAGACTTGCCATTGAAGAAATTGCGGACGGTGAAGACAAGCAGACCGAAGACCAGTTCGGCCACAGCGTTGGAGTTCTGACCCGGAGTATTCTCAACGACAACACCTTTTTCCTTGGCATAAGCAGTGTCTATGGAGTCATAACCTGCACCGGCTCTGACAACAATCTTCAAGTTCTTGGCGGCGTCGAGCACTTCTTTGTCGACTTTATCGGAACGCACGATCATGGCATCAACATCTGCTACTGCATCGAGCAACTGCTGCTTCTCCTGATATTTCTCCAGGAGCACGATCTCATGTCCCTCTTCTTGGGCCACCTTTTTAATGCCCTCCACTGCTGCGGCAGCAAAAGGTTTCTCTGTTGCAACTAATATTTTCATGTCGATAGTATTAAGATTAATGCTGTGCCTCGAAATCCTTCATGCACTGTACAAGGGCGTTAACACCTTCAAGCGTCTGGGCATTGTAGCAGCTTGCACGGAATCCACCCACAGAGCGGTGGCCCTTGATGCCTACCATACCACGCTCCGTAGCGAAATCGAGGAATGGTTTCTCCAGATCCTTGTACTCCTCGTTCATCACGAAGCAAAGATTCATCACCGAACGATCCTCTACGGCTACGGTACCCTTGAAGAGTTTGTTGCGGTCGATCTCGTCATAGACGATGCGAGCACGCTCCTGTGCACGCTTGTCCATCTCCTTGACACCACCATGAGCCTTCACCCAGCGCATGGTCTCAAGCACAGAATAGATAGGCACCACAGGCGGCGTGTTGAACATGGATCCTTTGCTGACATGGGTGTTGTAGTCGATCATCGTCGGCAACTCTCGCGGAGCGCGTCCGAGCTTGTCATTCTTCAGAATGACACAAGTGACACCTGCCATACCCATGTTTTTCTGGCATCCGGCATAGATAGCGTCATATTTCGACACATCGACGGGGCGGCTGAGAATATCAGAACTCATATCAGCGATCAGAGGTACAGGCGAATCGATGTCCTTGCGCAGTTCAGTGCCGAAGATCGTGTTGTTCGTAGTGATGTGAAGATAGTCGAGATCTGCCGGTATAGTGAAATCCTTGGGCAGATGGCAATAGTTATCATCAGCAGAAGAAGCTACCTCAATGGTCTCACCGAAGTGCTTAGCCTCTTTCATAGCCTTTTTAGCCCATGTACCTGTATTGACGTATCCAGCCTTCTTGATAAGGAAATTTGCCGGGATCTGCATAAACTGAAGCGAGGCACCACCACCAAGGAAGATCACTGAATAACCTTCGGGGATATCGAGCAACTCCTTGATCAGAGCTACTGTCTCATCGACCACTGGCTGGAAGTCCTTAGCACGATGGCTGATTTCCATCAAGGAGAGTCCGGAGCCATTGAAGTCCAGAATCTGCTTGGCCGTGTTCTCAATGACCTCACGGGGCAACATCGAGGGACCCGCATTAAAGTTGTACTTCTTCATTTCCACTTGTTTTTAGTTAATACTTAGAGGTTATTGTACTCTCATGCAAACTTACGAATTATTTTTTAAATCAGCAAATTTTTTGGCAACTATTTATCTTTTGCTCGATGTAAACTGTCAATCTGACACTTATTTAGTATATAGATGGTATATTTATAATGGCTGCCTCTTTGGCTCAAACTGCTTCCTTGTACACTGAAATTACACCTTATTATATAGGAACTTTTGGAGTCCATAAAAAAATCTTATAATAGACAGTCATCTCTTACCAAGAAGCAAAAGGCTTTCCGGTAAAAGGCAATTAGTTTCTCGGTTAGAAACTATTAGTTTCTCTGTGAAAAACTCGTAGTTTCTTAGCTTGAAACTCGTAGTTTCTCGGTAAGAAACTCGTAGTTTCAAGCAATGAAACTACTGTGAAACCATACTAAGTACATTACTTATTCAAGTACCAAGTACATTACTTGTCTAAAGTTCTATGTACTTCGACAATCGTTTTCTGTCCCTTGATTTTCTGACCTTTCACCTTCTTGAGCATCTTAGGAGCCAGATGGCGGGCTACAGCCACATAAGCATAGTTGTCGTAGACATCGATGCGGCCAATGTCTTTAGCCTTAAGTCCGCCACATTTGCAGAAGAAGCCGACGATGTCGCCCCTGGAGATCTTGTCCTTCTTGCCCTTACCGATATAGACCGTGACCATCGGAGGAAGCGCCGGAGCTTCACCAGCATGGTCAGAGAGACTGTAGTCCTCGACATCCGCATCGACATATTCCGGCAGGAATTCTTCGGGACCTAAGAGGAAGAAAGTTCTTCCGGTTTTATCCCATCGTGCCGTACGTCCGATTCTGTGGATATAATCCTGTTCGTTCTCAGGAAGATGATAGTGGATGATGTTGTTGATATCCGGTATGTCAATGCCTCTGCTACCCAAATTGGTGCTCACGAGCGTGTTGACGGAGTGGTTGGCAAAGAGATAGAGATGTTCCTCGCGCTCTTTCTGCTCCAAGGCGCCATGATAGGAAATGGCAGAGAACCCCTGGTCCCGCAGATAGTTGGTCACCCGTTCCACGGCATCGCGGTAGTTCAGAAACACCACGCTGCTCTCCTGCCCTATCTGACCAAGCAACTGAACCAAAGTGGGCAACTTGTCCTTGTTCTCACTGCGAACCGTCAGCACCTTGATACGCTCTGCCGTGGCGTTGTCCTCTGGTCTGAAATCCAGTGTCGTGATCTCATGACCGGAGCGATAGCTGTTCATCGTTGCCTCCATCCTCTCAGGCTGAGTGGCGGACAGCAATATGCGACGCGCCTTCAAGGGAATGCTATGAAGGAGCGTCTCGATCTCCTGCTGGAATCCCATATCCAAGCACTTGTCAAACTCATCGATGACCAGGAATGCCAACTGCTGAACATCTATGTTGCCTTTGGCGATATGGTCGTTGATACGTCCGGGCGTACCGAAGATGATCTGCGGGCACTGTTGGCGTAGTATGCGATGCTCGTCCATGGTGGGGCGACCTCCGTAGACGGCCATCGAGCGGATGCCCGAGCCGATGTTCTTCAGTACGGTGTCGGACTGCAAAGCCAGTTCACGACCCGGCACGACAACAAGCGCCTGAAGCGTCGTACTTGCCGCATCGGTCTGTGCGACGACGGGCAGAAGATAAGCCAAAGTCTTACCTGTGCCGGTAGGACTCAGAACCATCACATCGTCGTTGCCATTTTTTACTGCATCTATCGTGGCCGTTTGCATCTCGTTGGGTGTGATGGCGGCTTTTGCTATTAACTGGGATATATCCATCATTTCAACAATTTATCGATTTCATCAAATTCCTTTCCTCTGTTGAGATTGAGGTAAATGGTGTAAAGCGGCAGTGCCCATCGATCTTTGCGCTCGGGCTGTAGCTGCCGGTATCTTTCCAAGTAAGGCAGCGCCTGCTTATAGAAGCTGATGACCTGCCCGTGTTTCTTTGCGGAGAGAACCGGATTCTTGTCCAAAGCCACTCCTTGATTAAACAGTGCCAATCCGGCATTGAGCCAAGCCTCGGCCACAGAGTCATTCTCATGGATGAGTGTGTCACAAAGGGCGAAGCACTCCTGATACTTGCCCGTATTCAGCAAGATGATGCTCTTCGTGATGCGGAAAAGCAGGTTGTGGCTGTCGGTATCGAGTGCCTGGTTGGTCATCGCCAAGGCTTGCTGCCAGTCATTCTGGGCTGAGTAATAATCAATCAGATGGGAGAAAAAGAAGTCGTCGAGATGATTACGACAGAAACCTTCCTTGAGCGTCTTGACATATCTGACGGTATCTCCCTCGCCCAGATAGGTTTGGGCGAGCAACTGCAACATCTGATTATAATGAGTGGTATCCTTCAGTGCCAGATAAGTGTGGTGAAGGGTTTGCTTGCGGTTCCCCATCTTGTACGACGCATAGACAGCCCAGTAAGCGGCTTCTGGGAGATGCTGATCTTTCTCGTTATAATGATATGCCGCAAAAAGCGGCTGGTTGGCCGTCTCGATGTATTGGTTGAGCAGGAGATAGGCCACGTCGTATTTCTGTTTTCTGATAAAGAAACGTCCACCATTGAGAAGATTGGGCCGGATCATGTTCAACAGCTGACCATGGGATTTGCGCCACTCTTTAGCATCAGACTCCTTGGGATGTGGAAGGTTGAAGAGCGAATCGTAAGCCTCCCTATCCCGAAACATCCTGCTGGTGATATTGAAGATCGCCGCCGTGTCGTATTTCTGTTTGAGATAGAGTTTCTCATTACCATTTTCGTACTGCCGTCGCTGAGCGTCAAAGAGCACGTTCCAAATCTTTGTGTTCGTACGATTGGCTGAGTCGGCAAGCAGCGTCCTCATCATCTGCTCTGCCTTGTCCAGGTTTGTATTCTTTTTCACATAATCCTTAGCCGTTGCAATCTCTTTCTTTTGTGCAACGCCTACCATGGAGATGAAAAGAAATATCAATAGAAATATCTTTGTTTTCATATCCTTGATCATCTTCTTCTACCTCTTCTATAGGAAGTCTTTTTAGCGGTTGGCGCACTCGCGCTGTCTTTCATCTTCTGTATGGCGGCATCGACATGTTCAGCCGCGTCTTTCCATTTCACTTGGGTCTGCTGAGGATCCAAGAGTGCGACTCGTCGAAAAGCGTTTCCGGCATTTTCCAAGCAGACATAACTTTCCGTGCCTTTCAGCGCCTCATCGAAAGAAGCCGGACGATTATCACCGTTGCCTTCCATATCCTTCCCCCACTTTTCCTGGGCTTTCTCTCCCCAGCAGATACCGATATTGTAAACGACCTGCACCTGTGTGCTGTCGATAGTATCTGCTTTTTCCAAAGCCTTGATGGCTCTGTCCCAATCGCGTTTTCGCATATAAATCTCGCCCCACAACGACCAAATATTGGCATTGAGGCTGTCTTTGGCCAGTTCGTCTTTTGCGAAATTCTCCAGTTCGCCTTCATGCCCGGGCCGGGAGAGGAAGTCGGTCAAGAGATGGAAATAAGCTGCGTTGTCCGGTGCATTGTCGTGCAAGGCCAACAAAGCCAATTCGTAGCGTGAGGAGTCAAGCGGCGTGCGCATGAGTTCACGCATACAGTTAACCTTTATCTCTGCCGCATCCTCAGCGACATTGGAGTCGTTCAACGCTATATCGGCATAGTGGTCAGCCTCACGAAAAAGTTTCTCACCATAGGCCAGCAACGAGGCATAATAGGAGACGGCACCAAGATAGGCGTCTTGTTGCTTATCGGAAAGACGGAACAACGGCGACGAATGGGATTGCAGATAGAGATGGAAAAAACGAAGCGCCGTAGGATTGTCGCGATGCGCATAATACATCATCCCCCCATCGATGAGATGAGGCCTCAGCGTTCTCAACTGCCGGGATAATTGCTTGCGATGCTGAGGAACGGATTTACCTTTTTTGTCAGGAAGAGCATCTATGGAGTCGCAAACCAATGCCTTAGAAAGGGTCTGATAGAGCAGCTGATAGTAAGTGACAGAATCGCGTGTCTGCTCCATCTGTGGAATCAGATGGGTGATCTGAGTATATAACTGATCGGCCGAAACTTGATTGTCCTGAGATGTGGAGCAATAAGCCACGGCAATGCTTGCCAATTGTAAGAATAAAAATGCAACGAGTCTCATTGTATCTGATCTTTTTACATCTTCTATCTTGCGAAGATAATATAAAAAAATGAGACTCAAAAGGAAATGTACAAAGATTTATAAGTTGTTAAGTTATTCACGAACTTTGAGATTGGCGCAATTGACTTAGCAACAGATACAATTTATAAAAGCGAAGCACCAAAAAAGAAGGATGAGAAGACAAAAGATTTGCTCTCAAACGATAATGAACAAAGGAGAGTGCGGGAAAAGCCAAACGCAACAAGACTCCACCAATATTGCTACCAGCTAAAGACAACAGCGTAGAATAACCTTTCAGGTCTTCACGAAACGTAACTAATACAAGAACGGAATCCTCTATCTTCTTGATATATAATGCGTTGCTCTCAAAGCGATCAAAGAGTACGGGATTATCTATGTGCACGATGGGTAGCCCCTCTTTCTCAAGGTTCTTGCCAAGCATGACATCTTCGTAGCCATAGTGCCGGATGCGCTCATCAAGCGGATGGCACAACAAAATATTGCGGAAAACCAAGGTATTGGACAACTTAAAACTGTGATATGGGGCTTTCTGTCTAAACTCTGCATATTGGCAATACTCAGACGCTTTCTCGTAAAGGTAACGCAGATTGGACGCCGAACCTTCCCCTACCCGATATCCCCCACAGCAGACACAGGGCTGAGGATGATCCGACATGAAAGAAACATATTGACGGATATAGTCCTTCTCCATTACCTTCAAGTCAGCATCGATCATCAACAGCCATTGTCCACGGGCTTCCCTCACCAATGCATTGCGAATGGCAGCCCGCCCACGATTGACTCCGGTAAGCCAATAGCGGCAATGGGGCCATGTGTCGATCTGACGATTGGTATCTATCTTCTGTTGATTTGTGGAGCCATCATCTCCCACGATCAACTCCCACTCCAAGCCTCGTATGTCACGACACTGCGCGGCCACAGCATGAGCCAAGGCCACACAATCGTCGTTGAAAGTAGGAATGAGTATGGAGATCATAGCCAATGCTTCTGAGGATCATGAGAGTTTCTCCTTAAGATACTGCCCTGTCACACTCTGCTGACAGGCCGCAATCGTCTCAGGCGTACCTTCACAGACGAGTCGTCCACCCTGGTTACCACCATCAGGCCCCATGTCAATCAACCAATCAGCGCATTTGATGATGTCCATATTGTGCTCGATGATCAAGACAGAATGGCCACGCTCTATCAAAGCGTTAAAAGCTGCCAGGAGCTTACTGATGTCGTGGAAATGAAGCCCCGTAGTAGGCTCATCGAAGATAAACAAGGTGGGATCCTGCTTCTCCTGACCAATGAAATAAGCCAGCTTCACTCGCTGGTTCTCACCACCGGACAGTGTCGAAGAACTCTGCCCCAACTGGATATATCCCAAGCCGACGTCAGACAGAGGCTGAAGCCGCTTGACGATGTTTTTCTGACTATTCGCTCCAAAGAAGTCGATAGCCTCATCAACGGTCATATTGAGCACATCATTGATGTTCTTACCCCTGAAGCGAACCTCCAGAACATCTTTCTTAAATCGCTGACCATGACAGGCTTCGCACTCCAACGTAAGATCAGCCATAAACTGCATCTCCACTGTGATATAGCCGGCGCCCTTGCATTCCTCACAACGTCCGCCCTCAGTATTGAAAGAGAAATACTGTGCTGTGAAGCCCTGCTGCTTTGCCAAAGGCTGCTCGGCGAAGAGCTGACGGATGGCATCGTAGATCTTCAAATAAGTAGCGGGGTTGGACCGCGTGCTCTTGCCAATAGGATTCTGATCGACAAACTCGACGTGACGGATATCCTGCCAGTCGCCTTCCATTGTCTGGAACTCACCCAGAGCATCAGTCACCTCACCGAGCTTGCGCTTCAAAGCTGGATAGAGGGTATCACGCACCAAGGAGGACTTACCGGAACCGGAGACACCGGTCACCACGGTCATCACATTAAGCGGGAAGCGGACATCCACACCACAGAGATTGTTGGTCCGGCATCCTTTCAGCTCAATGGACTTGGTCCAGGAACGACGCGAGGAGGGCACCTCGATGGTTTCTGTTCCTAAGAAATATTGCAATGTATGACTATGAGGATACTTCCCCAACAAGGCTTTGGCCGTGGAGGCATCTACGTCATGCGGCACCCGGCCTTCATACACAATCTCGCCACCGTGGCGCCCGGCTTCAGGACCGACATCGATCAGCCAGTCGGCTTCACGGATGATGTCCTCGTCGTGCTCCACGACAATGACCGTGTTGCCCAGTTTCTGCAACTCGCGCAGCACATGGACAAGACGGGCTGTGTCGCGACTATGCAGTCCGATACTCGGCTCATCAAGGATATAAAGGCTTCCTACCAACGACGATCCCAAGGACGTGGAGAGGTTGATGCGCTGACTCTCACCACCGGAGAGTGTGTTGCTCTGTCGGTTGAGCGTGAGATAGCCAAGCCCGACATCACACAGGAAGTTCAGTCGCGACTGTATCTCTGTGAGCAAGCGCTTGCTGACCTGCCGCTCGTGATCGGTTAGTTCAAGATGGTCGAACCAATCCTTGAGATTCTTCACTGGCATCTCCACCAAGTCCACAATGCTGCAACCGCCAATCTTCACCCATGTGGCTTCCTTACGCAAACGGGTACCATGACACGTAGGACAGACTGTCTTACCACGATAACGACTCATCATCACACGGTACTGGATCTTATACTGGTTTTCCTTCACCATATCAAAGAAGCCGTCAATGCAGACAGCATCAGCCCTGCGCTCACCATTTTTCTTTCTGTCGCACGGCAGTCCGTGCCACAGCATATCCTTTTCACGCTGCGACAATTCAAAATAAGGCTTAAAGATGGGGAAATCGTACTGAGCCGCCCGCCGGCAGAACTCATCCTGCCACCACTTCATCTTCTCCCCATGCCAGCATTGCACGCAACCCTCATAGACCGACAACGACGAGTTGGGAATGACCAGTCCCTCGCTGATGCCAATGACAGAGCCAAAGCCCTCGCATGTTGGGCAAGCTCCAAGCGGGGAGTTGAAAGAGAACATATTATCATCGGGCTCTTCAAAGGTCATACCGTCTGCCTCGAAACGTGACGAGAAGTCGTAGCTAAGCCCTGACGGAAGGAAGACCACGCGGCAGGCACCATTGCCCTCATACATCGCGGTCTCTGTGGAATCAATGAGGCGGGCGATCATGTCTTTCTCATGTGACACACTCGTACGGTCAATCACCAAGAACATCTCTTTCAATGCTGAGGACAGTGCGTCATCGTCTTCTTGAAGTAGATCCTCGATACGTAACACATCAGTACCCTTCATCAGTCGGGTGAAACCCTCCTTTAAATACATCTCCAACTGCTCATGGCCCGTGCGACCTTGAGGGATCAACAGCGGCGAGAGAATCATCAACTTCGTGCCGTCGGCAAACTCCCACGTCTTTTGCACCACGTCTTCCGTGGTATGCTTTTTGACCTCCTGCCCCGAAATCGGAGAAAAGGTCTTGCCTATGCGAGCGTAAAGCAAACGCAGATACTCATAAATCTCAGTAGAAGTGCCCACTGTGGAGCGAGGATTCCGGGCTGTCACCTTTTGCTCAATGGCGATGGCAGGGGGCAAGCCCTTGATGAAATCGCACTCAGGTTTACTCATACGCCCCAGAAACTGTCTGGCATAGCTCGACAAGCTCTCTACATAGCGACGTTGTCCCTCTGCATAGAGCGTGTCAAAGGCCAAGCTCGATTTCCCGGAGCCTGACACACCAGCCATCACGATAAAAGCGTTACGAGGTATACGCAAATTGATGTTCTTCAAATTGTTTACCCGTGCTCCTTTGACTTCTATATACTGATCTTCCATACTTATCTAAACCAAATCGATGCTTGAAAAAGAATATATTCCAACTCTACAAAAGTACGCATAATATTCTAAATGCACAAATTTATGATCATGTAAAAACGACATGTCCACATTTCTTGACTCACCAAAGAACATTTTATGGCTGATGATGGCATTGTTTCACAGATTTTGTGTAAGTTTGCAATAAAAATAACTTCGACAATGAAAATACAACGATCCACAAGCCATCACTGTTACCAGCGGCTGATGGGCATGCTATCCATTTTATTACTCTGCTTACAAATGAACACACCTGTCTTTGCTAAAAAGAAAGCTATCACTTTGAAGATTGTGGAAACCAGCGATGTTCATGGTTGCTTCTTTCCACATGACTTTATTAACAACAGCGATATGCCGGGATCACTCGCGCGGGTGAGCACTTTCTACAAGCAGTTGAAAAGCCAGTATCCAGAAAGCACGCTGCTGCTCGACAATGGTGACATCCTGCAAGGACAACCGATCAACTACTTTTCAAATTTCGTCGATACGCTACAACACAACATTGCAGCAGATGTTGTCAACTATCTCGGCTATGACGCTGAGACAATTGGCAACCATGATGTTGAGACAGCACATGCCTGTTTCGACAAATGGGCCGGCGAACTGCACTGCCCTCTGCTCGGTGCCAATGTGATCAACACAGAGACTGGCAAACCATATTTCAAGCCTTACACGATCATCACGCGCCAAGGCATACGCATCGCCATCCTGGGACTTCTCACACCAGCCATTCCCAACTGGGTGGAACAAACGTCATGGACGGGTATGCACTTCGACGAGATGGTAAGCACCGCAAAATATTGGATGAACATCATCCGCCAGCAGGAGCACCCGGATGTGGTCATCGGACTCTTCCATTCCGGTGCTGAGGGTGGTATCACCACTCCTAACTATGCTGAAAACGCCTCTTTGGCTGTTGCCAAAGAAGTGCCGGGCTTTGATCTGAACCTTTTTGGACACGATCATACGCGCCATCAGCTGATGGTCAAGAACGATATGGGGAAAGACGTGCTTTGCCTTGACCCGGCAAACAATGCACAAACTGTTGCTGTCGCAACACTGAATTTGAAAAAAGAAAAGGGAAAATGGACGGTAAAAGAAAAACAAGGAGAACTGGTGGATATCAGAAATTACGATATCGACCAGGACTATGTGAAGCATTTCGAACCGTATCTTAACAAGGTGAGCAACTTTGCCAATAAACAGATTGGCAACTTTGCACATACGATCTATACACGGGACAGCTTCTTCGGAAACAGTGCCTTCAACGATTTCATCTTGAACCTACAGCTGAAATTAACAGGCGCTGATGTCTCTTTCAATGCACCGCTGACATTGAACGACAGCATCAAACAAGGTCCCATTTCGGTTAGGGACATGTTTAAGCTTTATAAATATGAGAATCATCTTTATGTGATGAGACTCACCGGCAAGGAGATCAAAGGATATCTGGAGATGAGCTATGACCAATGGGTCAACACGATGACCTCGCCAAATGACCATCTCTTCCTTCTGGAGTCTGTTAACACAGGATCGAATGAGCGTGGACGTTTCAAGAATTTCATCTTCAACTTTGACGCTGCTGCCGGCATTGATTATGAAGTAGACGTAAGAAAGCCTAATGGGCAAAAGGTAAACATCATAAGAATGGGCAACGGCAAGCCTTTTGAAGAAGACAGATGGTACAACGTGGCTATCAACAGCTACCGTGGAAATGGCGGCGGACAACTACTCACACTGGGTGCCGGCATTCCACATGACAGTCTGAAATCAAGAATCGTATTGCGTTCTGACCGAGACCAACGCTATTACTTCATGAAAGCCATTGAAGAGATGAGGACTGTGGATCCGCAACCCAATCATAACTGGAAATTCATTCCGGAAGCATGGGTGAAAGAGGCTGGAGAGAGAGACGCCAAGCTCATCTTCAAGTAAATCCCTATTCAACATATTGCCAACATGTTCAGAGATAAAAAAAATCTGTCCTTCGGCAGGTCGCTCATCGTGATGATGCTGATGATCATTACGATGTTACCTGCCGAAGGACAGAATGTTCTTCAAAAGGAAACAGACAGCCAGCAGTTGGGCTTTGCCATTACCTACTTTCAGGGTGGCAAGTACCATGAGGCTAAACTCATCCTGCAAAGACTGGATAAGAAGTATCAACTCAATCCAAGATTCAGAGCTTATCTAGGCGTATGCTATTACTATGACCAGGAATACGAACAAGCTACAAACTGCTTGGACTCTGTCATTCCTCAGTTGCAAGCCTTCGATCCGCAAGAACTGTCGTTTTACTACTATGCCGATGGTGAGAGCTATTTCATCTTGGACAAATACGCTCAAGCCTCCCCACTCTATGACCAAGCACAAGCACGCTGCCATGAAGACGAAAAAACGAAGATCTATTATCGTTTAGGATTGTGCTACTCCTTTCTCAAACAATGGCATAAGGCGCTGGACGCTCTTCAGAGTGCACTCGTTTACTATCAACAATACCAACCACAGGAAAAAGCAAAGATTGCGGAAATCCGCAATCTAATATTTGCCTGTTGTTATGAGATCAACCAACCTACTTCATAGCACTGTAGTCATCACTTGCCAAAAGCTGCTGGTAAGTTACAGAGGGATACTTATGCATATAGCGGTCAACTATAGATACATACGTAGAACGGAAGAAAGACTTCCCTAAGGCTTTGTTGGCAACCCACATGACTTTACCCATATGCAGATCCTTTTCCAACTGAGTACGCTGGTCATAGTTTGCCATCGGATAAAGACTCAGGAGATAAAAGCTCAAACAGTCCGGCACAATATTACTACGTCCCATGGCTGAAAGTTGCTCCTTGGAAAAACCAAACTCCTTGTAAACCGGATATTTCGCTCCCATATACTTATCAAGAGAGATACCGATCATCTTGTCTCCTACCACAATACTCTGATCCAGGGCACCTATCTGAGCATAGACACGGGGTACCGGCATGTCTGGAAGCCAGTCTTTGAGTTGCTCCAGCGATTGCGACAACTCTTTGTTTAAGTCATCCATGTTGGCATACTCCGACTCTGCATCTGTGATGATAGTCTGCAACGTGGAATCCTGATAGAAACGCAGGAAGCGCTCGTTGATGTCATGATCACTCACCTCTCCAATTTGGAGCATCTTCTCTACAAGTGTACGCGTCTCAATGGGGAACTCTGTATTCATCTGCTGGAGGGCAGAGAAATCCCCTGTAATCAGATAACGACTCTCTAGCCGGTCATAGCGCTCGATATGCACATGACTGGCATCGTTATCATCATCGTTGGGTTTGAGCTTGAACTCGCACCCAACACATAGCAGCATTGCAACAAATAATGCAAAATATATCTTCCGTATCAAAGAATATAGTCTTTTGTCGTTAACGATTTCTATTTTTCAAGCAGTGGCATTATCGTCCACTCTTACATCTGCAAAAGTACTAAAAAATATTTTTTAATCCAAATATAAAGCTAAAAAAAACAAATAAACCTTCTTTTTGGGAAAAAGAAGGTTGATTATACTACTACAATTACCTAATTACTATAAAAAGAATAGGTAAGGACATAATCCGAAGTAAGTTCGTAATGAACGGCTACGGCACCGTTGGTTTTATGCACATCCACCATGACAGAACCTTCCATCTCATCCTTGGCAACATGGGCATTTCCGTCTAATACCGTATCTATTTCCGATGGTAAACTATGCAGCCGCATGTCGAAATAATCAAGTTTCTGCTCAGAAAACAGCTTATAGACCGTTTCCTTCGCACTCCAATTGATCAACTGCTGCGACAAGGTATCACGCTGCTCATCTTCCCGGATAAAGCGGTCCACGACCTTGCTCACTCTATCGGAGGTGTATTCTATATCGATACCTACTTGAAATTCTGTGGAAAGAATGATAGCTACCCATCCACGTGTATGACTGATGCTGATAGACCAACCTTCGAGTTGAGGCTTGCCAGAGGGTTCATGACCGATCACCAAGTGATCATTTCCTGTCATCGCAGTCAAAAGTGCATAGACACAAAGTTCTTCTTTCAACCGCTTTTCTGATCGGAAACATAAATCAACGCCCTTGGGTTTGGGCAGTTGGTCTATACGTTCTGTCATTTGCCATAATCCTACTTGGATTCCATGGCATGGCTGAAAGATCTTACTTAGAGACATCTTGCTTCTTCTCGTGAACAGTTACCTTCACACGGCTGATACGACGACGCTCGACGCCCATCACCTCGAAAGTATAATTGTCATAGTCTATCTTTTCATGCAGACTTAAGAAATCGCCCTTCAACTCCAAAAGAAGACCAGCCAATGTATCGGCATCACCGGCAACATCCTCAAACTCATCGTCGTCGATCTTAAGTATCTTGCAGAAATCACTCAATAAGGTCTTGCCTTCGAACAGATAGGTATTATAACTCAACTTCGAGTAAGTCTTCTCTTCTTCATCATATTCGTCATTGATCTCACCGACGATTTCTTCGAGAATATCTTCAAGGGTCACCAAACCGCTCGTACCTCCAAACTCATCAACAACAATGGCAATATGAACCTTATTGGCCTGGAACTCGCGCAACAGGTCATCGATCTTCTTGGTTTCAGGTACAAAATAAGGAGGACGTATCAAGCTCTGCCAGCGGAATGAGGCAGGCTTAGACAGATGAGGCAGCAGATCCTTGATGTACAAGACACCACGAATGTTGTCATCATTACCTTGATAAACGGGTATGCGGCTGTAGTTGTTGTCGACAATGCACTTAAGAACATCGCCGAAAGAACTACGGATGTCAATGTCGACAATATCCTGACGGCTCGTCATGATCTCTTTAGCAGTCTCATCACCAAAGCGGATAATACTCTGCAACATGCTTTGCTCGTCCTTGATCTCATTCTTATCGGTCAACTCCAAAGCCTGCTCCAAATCATCTCTGCTCAGCTGGCGTTGCTCTTTAGGCACTGCCTTCTCAGCAAGACCGCCACTCTTGATGAGCAAGGTCTCCAAAGGCCAAAACAATTTTCTAAGCATGAAGATGCCACCGACTACACGACGGCAAAATGCCAATGGATTCTGACGACTGTAGACCTTCGGCATGATCTCGCCAAAAAGTAGCAAGAGGAAAGTCAACAGAACCGTGATGCAAAGAAACTGCAACCATTGAGCCCGAAACTCGATTAGAGACCCAAAGATGTAGTTACAGAGCATAATGATCGTCACATTGACAAAGTTGTTGGTGATAAGAATCGTAGCCAACGTACGCTCTGATTCTTCACGCAGCAACTCTATATTGGCATCTTTAGCACTCTTCTCTGGATTCAACTCTTCCACGTCCTGCGGTGAGAGACTAAAAAAAGCGATTTCTGAGCCACTAGCAAAAGCAGACAACACCAAAAGTATAGCAGCCAAAATTGCTGCTATGCAAACGCCTACCGTTATCGGCTGAAAAGCGATAAGACTATCAATATTCTGTAATTTTGACCAATCCAACTATCAAACAAATTTTAGAAAGGAAGTTCTTCATCCGTCCCCTGCTTTGCAGCAGGCTTCTTTGTAGCTACGGAGTCCTCTGCTGCGGGTTTGGGCTTCGGAGTGAGGAGTTCCAAATTCTCGGCCTGGATCTCCGTAACATAATGCCGTCGACCCTGCTGATCATCATAAGTATTATAGCGCAAGCGTCCCTCTACATAGAGTTTATCACCCTTATGGACATATTGCTCTACGATCTTGGCCAACTGACGATAAAAAACCAAGCTATGCCAGTCTGTACGGTCAGGGACCTTTGTTCCGTTTTTAAGAACGTAGCCACGCTCTGTAGTTGCCAAAGTCACCTTAGCAACACATTGGTCGGCATCATAATACCTAACGTCAGGATCTTTGCCTACGTTACCAATTAACATCACCTTGTTCATAATATGGCAAAAGAAAGAACTTATATACAAACTATATCAAACACAGTCGAAGACAAGTAACCGATTACTTCCAGCGACCAAGATATTTAAAATTGAAGCTTTTACCCTTTGCTGAGGGGAACTGGCTACGAGGATCAACACGGTCTCGCAAATGATCTACAATACGATTGTAGCAATCCTGGCCAGACACAGCCTTACAACAGGCAACGAAACGTGTATCACGATATTCATGCTTACCCGTTGATGGAATCATAACGACTCGCTTGAAGTTCAACTCTCCTTCATACCAGCCTTCACGCTGATAGACAAGCCTGCTGATTGCGTTCTCTGCCATTTCACGGCGCTCAGAAGTCTGGCCGTTAGCTGGACGTACGGCTTTCTTCTGCTTGAAATCAAGCATTGTAGCTGCTGTGGTCTTGATAATAATGAAATATACATGAGCGCGAATCTTGTAACGCTTAGGGAAAAACACGTCACTTGCCGCATATTCACGAATATCTGCTTCCATTTCAGGAGTAACGTCAATATCTTCTATACTACGCAAAAAAGAGATAGCATCATCAACATTGGTTACTAACGTCTCACTATTGAAATATCTAAGATATAAATTCATTGAATGGATGTTGTTTTTCAGAAAAAGAGCGGCAAACGGGACTCGGACCCGCGACCTCGACCTTGGCAAGGTCGCGCTCTACCAACTGAGCTATTGCCGCAACACAAGAAATAAAAATACAAGTGAAGAGGAGGAGACTCGAACTCCCACGACATAATTGTCACTACCCCCTCAAAGTAGCGCGTCTACCAATTCCGCCACCCCTCCAACATGTAATCATATTCTGAATAGATTAGTGCCCAGAACAGGACTCGAACCTGCACGTCGTTAAACACACGCACCTGAAACGTGCGCGTCTACCAATTCCGCCACCTGGGCATGAATAGATACTATTCAAAATATTTGAGCGGCAAACGGGACTCGGACCCGCGACCTCGACCTTGGCAAGGTCGCGCTCTACCAACTGAGCTATTGCCGCATTTCTTACAATGTTAGTTGTAAGAAGCACTCCCCTGAATGCGAGTGCAAAGGTACTGCTTTTTTCTGAACCTGCAAACTTTTCCCATCTTTTTTTTCGAAAAAACACTATAAAAACATTTTTCATTGGTTCTCAATCCCATTACACCTTATTATATAATATAATTGCCCTCCTATCCGAGATAGCTTTACCTCCGCGCAGGTTCATCATTATCCCTAAAAGAAGCCCGTTTTCCACAAAAATAGAGGGAAAGCACACATGCAGCATTATGTTACCACCATTCAAAAGATTTTTTATAGTTTTTTATAACAAAAATATCAACTCATAACCATCCAATAACCATATCGCCCTTGGCGAAAACAAGGTTAGGAAAATTATCAAGAATTAGAGAATTAGTATGAGCTAGTTAAATCTACAAGCGTGATCAATAATTAGCTTAGATATAAAATAAGGTTGGACCAGCTATTCGTACTAATCCAACCTTTATCAATTGCTATATTCCTTCAAATTAGTCGAGCCACTTCACATAACAGAAGTCCTGACGATGGGGCAAGTTGGCATTGCTCGGGAGCATACGCACGCCGCAACGGAATGAACCTGCCATCTCAGGCTCAATCGAGAGCTCAAACGTATAGTTATTGCCCTCGTGCTTCACCATCTTGAATGGATGCACACTAAGCACTTTACGATCAGAAGGATCTGTCTCTGGTTTCAATGTGACAAGTTCCAAACCCACAGCATTGTCCAAGCCCTGCTCGTCAATAACGTAACGGATCTTATAGCTGACACCTGTCTCGCCACCATTGTCCAGCACGCCATCTTCCCTACTGACCACATGAATAGAATCCCAACGCTCGGCAACAGTCTCTTTCCACAAAGCGATCTCCTTAGCCAGGCGATTGTTGTTTGCAGAAAGTTTCTTGAAGCGAGCAGCCTCCTTGTTGTAGAACTTGCTGTAGTAGTCGTCGAGCTGACGCTTCATCGTATAATGAGGAGCAATCGTTGCGATAGAATTCTTGATGACCTTGATCCAGTCTGCACTGAATCCCTCCTTATTCCTGTTATAATACATCGGGATGATCTCATTCTCAAGCAGAGAATAGATCGTTGCAGCATCAAGCTGATCCTGGTAAGCCTGATTCTCATAGGTACGCTTCTGTGGCAATGCCCATCCTGCGCCCTTACGGTAACCTTCAACCCACCATCCGTCAAGAACGGAGAGATTGACGACACCATTCATCTCAGCCTTCTCACCTGATGTACCGGATGCCTCCAACGGACGTGTCGGCGTGTTCATCCAAATATCCACACCGGAAACCAAGCGGCGGGCAAGACGCATGTCGTAGTCCTCAAGGAAGATGATCTTACCCAGGAACTCAGGACGCTGGCTAATCTCATAGATCTTCTTGATCAGGCCCTGGCCTGCACCATCAGCAGGATGAGCCTTACCTGAAAAGAAGAACAAGACAGGACGCTCTGGATTGTTGACGATCTTGTTGAGACGATCCAGATCGGTGAAGAGCAGGTGAGCACGCTTGTAAGTAGCAAAACGACGGCAGAAGCCAATCATCAAAGCATTCGGATTGATACGCTCAAGGAGAGACATCACACGAGCAGGATCACCCTGATTGCGAAGCCAGGTCTGAGTGAACTTCTCACGGATATAATCAACAAGTTTATTCTTCAGAGCCAGACGAGTGTTCCAGATCTCCTCATCGGGTACATTATAGATAGCATGCCAAATCTGCTCATTGCTCTGATCACTCATAAAGGTCGGATCGAAGTATTTGTCATAGAGCTCACGCCACTCTGTTGCCGTCCATGTAGGGAAGTGCACGCCGTTGGTTACATAACCAACGTGATTCTCCTCAGGATAGTAGCCTGACCAGATCGGTGCGAACATCTTCTGGCTTACCCAACCGTGAAGTTTACTCACACCGTTTACTTCTTGACAGGTGTTGCAAGCGAAGATACTCATGCAGAAGCGCTCGTTGTGATCCTCAGGATTCTGGCGCCCCATACCAATGAACTCATCCCAAGAGATCCCCAAACGTGCAGGATAGTCCCCCATGTACTTGCCAAAGAGAGCCTCATCGAAATAGTCATGACCAGCCGGAACCGGCGTATGGACAGTATACAGAGAAGAAGCACGAACAAGTTCCATAGCCTGATTGAATGTCAATCCACCCTCAACATAGTCGACCAAACGCTGGAGATTGCAGAGAGCAGCATGTCCCTCATTGCAATGATAGATCTGCTTCTTGATACCGAGTTTCTTCAGCGTCAAAATACCACCAATGCCCAAAAGAATCTCTTGCTTCAGACGGTTCTCCCAGTCACCACCATAGAGAGAGTGTGTGATGGGCTTATCAAACTCTGAGTTCATGTCGTTGTCGGTGTCGAGCAAGTAGAGTTTGATACGTCCAACATTGACACGCCAAACCAGTGCATGTACCTGATAGTTGCGATAAGGAACATCAACAACAATTTGATTGCCATTCTCATCCAGCTCACGCTCAATAGGCAGTGAGTTGAAATTCTGAGCATCGTATTTGGCAATCTGCTGTCCGTCCATTGACAGGGATTGAGTGAAATAGCCATACCGATAGAGGAAGCCAACTGCACACATATCAACATTGGAGTCGGAAGCCTCCTTAAGATAGTCACCGGCCAGCATTCCCAAGCCACCAGAATAAATCTTCAGCACCTGATTCAAACCATACTCCATTGAGAAATAGGCAACAGATGGACGCTGCTTGTCCGGTTTGACCTCGATATACTCGCGGAATTTCTTATAGACTTCCTTAACATTGTTCATCAGAGCCCGATCCTTAACGATGGCCATCTTACGGTCATAGCTAAGACGCTCCAAGAGCAATACCGGGTTGTGATTAACTTCCTCGAAAAGGTCACGGTCAAGTCGCTTGAAAAGACGACGGGCCTCATAGTTCCATGCCCACCACATATTGTGAGCCAACTCATCCAAGCATTTTAACTGCTCAGGCAAGCGTGACTTAATGTTGAGCTCCTTCCATTGTGGAGCATTAGCATAGTCTGCCTTAATTTTCATAACGCTACAATTTTTGTCTGATTCTTAAAAATTATCCTTATCCTTTAGCCTCAGCGATTATTTGCTTTCGGCTTCACTAACTCCTTTACGCTCTTCAGCCTTCTTACGCTCTTCAGCCTTCTTTAAAGCGATGTCATATGCTTCCTCGTAGTACTTAATGAAATTGCTCCAAAGTGCCTTTCTGGAGAGGCGCTCCGCACTCATCCGGCTCTTCTTTACATCTTCAGGGCTGAAGGCAGAGAACGCAGCCACCGTGTCCTTGATATTGTCGGCCACCTCGGAATAATTATAATCCGTACGATGGATAACCTTTACACCATCCTCAATTTCTCCAGAATGTTCAAGCTCTTTGTTCACCCATAATCCAAAGCCGGAAAGGTCTGTGGTAATACACGGCACATGGAAAGTGATTGCCTCCAATGGTGTATATCCCCAAGGCTCGTAATAGGATGGGTAGATACAAAGATCATTGCCCAAGACTACATCATAATAATTCAGGTTGACAATGCCATCATCTCCTGTAAGATAGCATGGAAGGAAGATGAGCTTCACACGATCTTCTTTCCGATTCTGCATATCGAGATATTTGAGCATGCCTAAGACCTGGTCGTGGCTCATGTTATGTAACCAGTGTGTGATCTGTGGCACTTCCAGTGGTGTATCGAAATGCTTTCCACTGGCCAAGCGCTCTTGAAGATCCTTCCGCGGCTCCCCTACCCAGCCGGGCACTTCGATGAAGGCAAGCACAAAACGCTTTAACTGATCATCGCGTAACAAGCGGTTCATTGCCTCAATATAGACATCCACACCTTTGTTGCGGAACTCATAGCGGCCACTGGTGGAAACAATCAGAGTATCATCATCAAAGTCCTGGCCTAGCAAAGCATTGGCAATAGCAAATGCACGCTTGCGCGCAATCTTTCTCTTACGTGTAAACTCCTCCCCTCTTGGCACGAAATCGTTCTCGAAGCCATTAGGCAGAACCACATCCACCGGCTTGTCCAACAAATCCTTGCACTCTTTCGCCGTGATGTCACTCACCGTTGTGAAGCAATCGACATGAAGAGCGGTCTGCTTCTCGATAGAATGTTTGCTCTGCATGTTCAGCTCACCTGCCATCTGATCACCATTGTAGGCAAAGAGATAGTCATAGAGCGGCTTATTGTTGCCTGCAATGCTACGTCCAATGCTGGTGGCATGCGTAGTGAACAATGTGGCTACTGCCGGAAGATACTTACGAATATAAAGCAATCCCAAGCCTGTCATCCACTCATTACCATGATAAATGACTTTGTATTGGCTGCCCAGATAAAAATGATAGAAACTCTCCACTACTTTTGCGGCACCATATGAGAACATGGATGCTTCGTCATAATCGCCATAAGCATGCAAGCTATCTACCTGGAAGTCTTCCCACAGCTGTGTATACAGCTCATTCTTCTGTGCATAGTATTGTGTGAAGTCTACAAGGATTGCTATAGGATTACCAGGTACAGACCACCTGCCAATCTTCAATACCAAACCTTCCTTTTTAGACTGAATCTTCCAATCTGTAAACAGGGAGGCATCCTCTTGGAAATAAGGACTTCTCTGCTTACCCCAACAATCAGGACCAATAAAAATGATATGGCCATGCACCTTTGTTTGCAGCGTCTTGGCCCTTGTGGACAACACCGTGTATATACCACCGACCTTATTACATACTTCCCAACTAGATTCGAAAATATAGTCTGGGAACAACTTGCCCTCTGTCATATTACTATAATGTGCTTCTATACTTGCAAAGGTAATATAAAAAATAGCAATAAGCAAATATAAATAGCTACTATTTTATAAAATATTTGGTGCAATCGAAATATTCACCTATCTTTGCCACAATAAATTAGCATATATTATGAGAAAATTACTATTCATAGCGTTCATCACCCTCTTCTACTTGCCCATGATGGCACAGATACAAAAGACTGATGCAGACACAACTTCTTTTAAAGGTTACTTGTATAATAAAGAGTACAACGTCTATCTCCAAATCGATTTCTACCATCAGAACGTCATCGTTCCTAAACAGGAAGTATATGGTGAAATGGCCGGTTACTTCGGTGATTGCCAGGATGGAAGAAAATGGCTGTTCACCTCCGCTACCATCAAGAACGATCACCTTGCAGAAATAGAGATCATTAACGACTATGGAAGTGAGGACTTAAAAGCTACTCTGACTAAAGTCAATGATTCTACCTTCATCCTCCGGCAAGGCGAAGGAAGTACAATCAAAATTGCAAGAAACCGTAAGTGGCAAAAGATACCCAAAGAACTCACCTTTATCAAACGATAAGACACGTGATTGCTACGTTTCAAAATAAAGCAAGACACGTCATAGAAACATTTCAAAAAAATAAGGCCAGTGCAACCACCATTCGATACACAGGCCTTATCTTATAGCATCTTGCTTGTCTCTGTTAGTTGTTCACGCTACCTCCAACAATATCAAGCATCTCGCTCGTAATAGCTGCCTGACGACTCTTGTTGTACTGGAGTTTCAACTCTTTCAAGATCTCATCAGCGTTGTCCGTTGCAGTCTGCATAGCGACCATACGTGCGGCATGTTCGGAAGCATTACTGTCGAGAAGAGCCGTGTAGACCATCAAATTCAACTGCTTTGGAATCAGAACAGAAAGTACAGACTCCAAATCCGGCTCCACAATGAAGTCATCATTTAATGGCTTCACCTCTTGATCCTGTATATTCTCAGACTGCCCGCGCTTCCGAAGATAAGCTTGAGCCTTAGCCGTCACCTCATTGGAAGACAAATCGCGATCATTGTCTGCACCAATATTCTCTGTTGACAAATCTATAGGCAAGAAGGTACTTCGCGTTAGAATCTGCGTGCCGGCACTCTTGAAGTGATGATAGATCATCTCCACTTTGTCCACTTCATGTTTGGCAAACTTCTCTGCCAACTCCTTGGCAATCGCTGCACAAGGAGCTGCTGAAGGTTTATCTGCCAATTCCACGAAATCACCAGCCACATGATAACCTAACTTTGTAGCCTTTTCCATGACCTTGCGTCCAACCGGATAAACAAGGATATCTTCCACGCCCTGCTTCTTATATTCGTCAACTGCATTCTGCATCATCCTGATGACATTCGCATTATAACCTCCACACAGAGAACTGTTGGAAGAAAACACAATGAGAGCCACATGCTTGATCTCGCGGTTGTCCCCGTCATAAGGAGTCTGAACATCATGCATGGAAACTAAGAAAGACTTTAGAATGTGCTCCAACATATTCTCATATGGGAGCATATTCTGAATAGCCGTTTGAGCGTGATGCAACTTAGAAGAGGCCACCATTTTCATAGCACTCGTAATCTTACGGGTGCTTTGCACAGAAGCGATACGTGTTTTGATCTCTTTTAACGATGGCATAGACTACCTCCTCTACTTCTTGAATTGACCAACGACATTAGCCATTATCGATTCGATGGTATTTGTACATTCGTCGGTAAGTTTACCAGCAGCCAAAGTGTCAAGAATGTCACTGTGCTGTGTACGCATCTGCTCCAGAAACTGATCCTGGCAAGCACGCACCTGATTGACGGGTACATCATGCATCAAACCATGCACACCACAATAGATAATAGCTACCTGCTCGCCAACCGGCATAGGACTATACTGAGGTTGGATAAGCAACTGGTTGTTCTTACGACCACGGTCAATGGTCATTGCTGTTACCGGATCCATATCGCTGGAGAATTTCGAGAAAGCCTCCAACTCACGATACTGTGCCATATCGATCTTCAGTGTACCGGCCACTTTCTTCATACTCTTGATCTGAGCACTACCACCGACACGGCTCACAGAGATACCAACATTGATGGCAGGACGGAAGCCCTGATTGAAGAGGTCGGTCTCCAGGTAAATCTGACCATCGGTAATGGAGATAACATTCGTAGGAATATATGCACTCACATCGCCTGCCTGCGTCTCAATGATTGGCAGAGCTGTCAGCGAGCCACCACCTTTGACATGACCCTTCATACACCCGGGCAGATCGTTCATCTGCTCAGCCACTTCCTGCTGGTCATTGATACGTGCGGCACGCTCAAGAAGACGAGAGTGGAGATAGAACACATCACCAGGATAAGCCTCACGACCGGATGGACGACGCAAAATCAAAGAGACCTCACGATAGGCAACAGCCTGCTTTGATAGGTCATCATAGACGACAAGAGCATCCATACCTCTGTCACGGAAATACTCACCAATGGCTGCACCGGCAAAAGGAGCATAATACTGCATGGCAGCAGGATCGGCTGCCGTAGCACTCACCACGATGGTATAAGGCAGAGCTCCGTGATCGCGCAAAGTCTGAACAAGAGCGGCAACAGTACTGGCCTTCTGACCGATAGCTACATAGATGCAATAAACGGGCTTACCAGCCTCATAGTTGCTCTTCTGATTGATGATGGTATCAACAGCGATAGCTGTCTTTCCCGTCTGGCGATCACCGATGATCAACTCACGCTGTCCACGACCGATAGGAATCATCGAGTCCACAGCCTTCAATCCAGTTTGGAGCGGCTCCTTCACTGGTTGACGATAGATAACGCCCGGTGCTTTGCGGTCCAATGGCATCTCGAAAGATCCCGTCAAGTCGATGTCACCCTTACCGTCAATAGGTCTGCCCAATGGATCTACGACACGACCTAAGAAATTGTCATTGACACGGATGGAGGCAATATGATGTGTGCGCTTTACTTTCTCGCCCTCCTTGATACCTGCGGTAGGACCGAGAAGCACACAACCCACATTGTCTTCCTCCAAGTTCATGACAATGGCCATCGTACCATTCTCAAATTGGAGCAGCTCGGATGCCTCGACGTTGCGCAAACCGTAGACACGCGCTACACCATCGGCTACGGTGAGCACCGTACCCACCTCGTCGAGCTGGTTTTCTGCGTTGATGCCCTGAAGTTCCTTTTCGAGAACTTCCGACACTTCACTTGGTTTTATTTTGTCTGACATTCTTTCAATTCTTTATTTTCTCAAGGTTGCCAGCACTTGATGAAGTTTAGTCTTCACACTGGCATCCATTCTATAAGTATCATATTCAAGGATAAACCCACCAATAATATTGGGATCCACCTCGGTATTGAACTCCACACTGCCATGCGTCTTGCTCTCTACCATACGTTTCACCTTTTGTTCCGTCTCAGGAGAGACAGCAACGGCAGTGATCAATTTTCCCAGGGTGACATGCTTCATCCATCGGTAAAGGGAGATATAGGAATTAGCCATGAACTGCAAAACACTTTCCCGATCTTCCCGAAGAACGATCTGGAAAAAACGCTGTGTCAGCTCGGTGACCTTTCCACCGCAGGCCGTAATGATCAGCTGCAGCTTCTTATCCTTTGCAAGCATAGGATTATCGATGGTGAATCGAAAATCAGGGACATCCAGAAAACTTTTGCAAAGTACCTGCATCTCCTGATAAACATCTTCATCCAGTTTCATTACCACAGCACTGTCGAGCAGTGCACGGGCATATCTTACTGAGATTACTCCTATATCCATACGCTTACAATCAATTAATGAATATCACTCTTTACTCCATCTTTCGACACCTCATCCAGCAGTTTATCAATCAAATCCATCTGCTTGTCGTCGGCAGAAAGCTTTTCCCGCAAGATCTTCTCTGCGATTTTCACAGACAACTCAGCTACCTGCGAGCGAATCTCACCAATAGCCTGACGCTTTTCATTCTCAATTTCTGCCTTCGCATCGCTGAGAAGTCGTGCTCCTTCATCTTTTGCCTGTGTTTGAGCCTTTGCCACTATAGCCTCGCGAGTAGCAGTGGCCTCCTTCAATATGGAGGCCTGCTTCTCACGTGCTTCCTGCAGAATGGATTCTCCTTCTTGTTGGATGTGAGCGAGCTTCTCATTAGCCTCATGCGCCTTTCTCAGACTGTCGTCGATGTAGTCCTTTCGCTCCTTCACCATTTTGGTGATGGCGGGGAAGCCCCATTTCCACAATACGGCCAGCACGACTAAGAAGACGATGGTCATCCAAAACAGAAGACCCGTGCTTGGCATTAACAAATCCATACGCAGTAATGATTATCTTGATTGATTAGATGCAAAGGAAAGCTACCACCACAGCGAACAGAGCAACACCCTCGATAAGGGCGGCAGCTACAATCATATTGGTGAAAATCTTATTCATCACCTCAGGCTGGCGAGCCATAGCATCCATAGCCTGGCCACCAATGCGACCAATACCGATACCTGCACCAATAGCTGCGAGACCTGCGCCGACACCGGCACCTAACTTTGCAACGCCATCTGCGGCGGCTGCCAATAATAATGTTGAAATCATAGCTTTAAAGTTTAATGTGTTTATTTTTTATTTTATATTGTTCTAACTAACTCTACTCAAGTCATTCCTCTGACTTCACGCGGGCCAAACCAATGAAGATGGAACTCAACATAGTAAAGACCATGGCCTGAATGAAGCAAACCAACAACTCCAAACACATCATGAAGATGCTCATCAAGACGCTCAATGCTGTCATTCCGTAGAATGTCGCACCACCGATGGCAGCAACAACAAAGATGATACAAGTAAGTGACAGAGCAATGGCATGTCCGGCCATCATGTTGGCGAAAAGTCGGATCATCAATGCAAAAGGTTTCGTGAAGATACCAACAAATTCAATCAAAGGAATCAAGGGGAAAATCTTCAAGGCCTTTGGCACGTCTGGCCAAAAGATGTCTTTCCAGTAATGCTTCGTACCACTGAACTGTGTAATGATAAACGTACACAGAGCCAAGAAGAAGGTCACGGCAATGTTGCCTGTCACATTTCCTCCACCTGGAGGGAACGGAACGACTCCCATGAGATTACAGGTAAGGATAAAGAAGAAACATGTCATCAAGTAGGGAGAATATTTCTCGTAACCCTCACCTACTCCTGGCTTTACGATGTTTTCTTCAACATAACTTACAAGCATCTCTACAAATCCGGTAAAGCCTCCCGGAGCCGGGTCACTCGCCTTATGATGACAATACCATCTTGCTGGTATCAAGATACAAAGGAGCAGGATGATCGCATCGATAAAGAGTACAGCCACCGTCTTGGTAATACTGATATCAAAGGGCACAATCTCCTGACCGCCCTGCAACTCCACAATCTTACCTGTATGGTCTCCCGTAGTGGCAATCGCCAAGTTATAGGGACCATGCCGATATCCTTTTGCATCTGCTTCCTCAGCAAAGAGGGAAGAACTGAATACATGCCAACCCGTAGAGCTCTTGACAATGATAGGCAGATTGATGATGACATGCTGCTTACCGATATCGGTGACATGCCATTCATAGGAATCTTTGATATGTCCTACCACAATCTGTGATGTATTCAGCTTACCACCGTCAGAGGCAAACACCGAAACAGGCAATGCCATCAACAGCAACAAGACGATACAAGTAATATGTTTAATCTTATTCATTGTCCAAACTTTTTAATGTCTGATCATCAGTGTGACCGTCACCATCGCCGCATACATGATGAGTATCATGATGACAAACGACTTCGACTCGCCAACGCTCTGTGAAACCAGCAATACGTAACATGCTGTCCATGTTGCGACGAGCAGCACTCTCATCAATGCCAATAGGAAATAGAACCTCGGCAACGCTTTTGGTGCATGCTTCATCACAAAGTCATAGCCTTTCACCCATGCCACGCCCAGCATCACAAAGAGCAGGACGCTGACGAATATCACACTTCCACGCAAAGGCACACTTCGTTTTTCTTCACCTCTACAAAGCCCCCATGCACATCTATGCTTTGGGAACCCTGCGAAGTAGTAAACTCTACTCTGCCATCTCCAAGCGAAGAGATAATGGGAGCGTGATTGTTGAGTATCTCAAAAGCACCCTGTGTCCCGGGCACCTTCACGCTCTCTACCTCGCCGTCGTAGATGACTTTCTCTGGTGATACTATCTTTAATCTCAACATAGGAATAGTTTTAATATTCTAAATATGAGAGCAACGTATCATTAAGCCTTCTTAGCGGCATCGAGCAGTTTCTTACCCTTGGCAATTGCGTCTTCGATCGTACCGACGTTCATGAAGGCCTGCTCCGGCAGGTCATCGACCTCACCGTTGAGAATGGCGTTAAAGCCTTTGATCGTGTCTTCGATGCTCACCATCACACCTGGTACATTGGTGAACTGCTCGGCAACGGCGAATGGCTGAGACAAAAATCTCTGCACACGGCGGGCACGGTTCACAACCAAGCGATCCTCGTCAGAGAGCTCATCCATACCCAAGATGGCAATGATATCCTGCAGCTCATTATAGTGCTGAAGGGTTTCCTTCACGCGCTGAGCGCATTCATAGTGTTCTTTGCCGACAATCAGCGGATCAAGAATACGTGATGTACTGGCCAAAGGATCCACAGCAGGATAAATACCCAATGCCGTAATCTTACGGTCGAGCACTGTCGTAGCATCCAAGTGAGAGAATGTCGTAGCCGGAGCAGGATCGGTAAGGTCATCGGCAGGTACATACACGGCCTGCACAGAAGTGATGGAACCGTTCTTTGTAGAGGTGATACGTTCCTGCATGGCACCCATCTCCGACGCCAATGTCGGCTGGTAACCCACGGCAGAAGGCATACGTCCCAACAAAGCGGAAACCTCAGAACCGGCCTGCGTGAAACGGAAGATATTGTCGATAAAGAACATGATGTCGGCAGGAGCACCATTCTTGCCACCATGATCGCGGAACTCCTCGGCAACAGTCAAACCAGAAAGAGCCACGGAAGCACGTGCCCCAGGGGGTTCATTCATCTGACCATAGACAAGGGTGGCCTGGCTCTTGCTCAACTCTTCCGGATCAACGAGGCTCAGATCCCATTTGCCTTCATCCATGGCTTTCTTAAACTTCTCGCCATAGCGGATAACGCCTGCATCAAGCATATCACGGATCAGGTCATTACCCTCACGCGTACGCTCACCGACGCCGGCAAAGACAGAATAGCCGTCATGTCCTTTGGCGATATTGTTGATCAGCTCCATGATCAACACGGTTTTACCGACACCAGCACCACCAAACAAACCGATCTTACCACCTTTCATATAAGGCTCGAGCAAGTCGATGACCTTGATACCGGTAGGAAGCATCTCCTTATGTGTGGAGAGGTCCTCAAACTTTGGGGCTTCACGGTGAATAGGATAACTGCCCTCCATATTGAGCGGCTTCATGCCGTCGATAGGCTGGCCAATGACATTCATCATTCGACCTTTGATTTGTTCACCGGCCGGCATTGTGATAGGACTGCCAGTAGAAATCACATCCAGACCACGCTGCAAGCCATCGGTATTATCCATAGCCACACAACGTACCGTGTCCTCACCAATATGCTGCTGCACTTCCATGATCAGATCACGGCCATCGGGTCGCTTTACTTTCAATGCCTCGTAAATCTTAGGCAATACCTTCTCTGGATCCTGACCCTGCGTGTCGAAATACACGTCAATAACCGGTCCAATGATCTGCGAGATACGCCCGTTTATCTGTGACATACGCTTTATGATTTAATGATAACTTATTCTTTCTCTATATAAGACACATCTAATGATGTTTCTCTATTCTTTTACAAAAATACGGAAAATGTCTTTACCGCCAAACTCCTTTAACATACTTTAGAGTGATTATTCACATTAATGACATGAAAAAGGAGAATTTGTGAACATCTGCCGTATATTTGTATGGGGGTTAAATGCTCAGTTCATCGAGCACGGTAATGAGCCCTCTGTCAAACGGCTTATCAGAGCGGATGGCTTCCGACAAGGGAACATACACCACCTCATTATTACGAATACCGACCATAATATTACGCTGGCCCTGCATGATGGCCTGCACGGCACCCACGCCAGTACGACTGGCCAAGATGCGGTCATGAGCCGACGGGCGGCCTCCACGCTGAAGATGTCCAAGGATAGAGACGCGTACGTCATAGCCTGGGAATTCCTTGCGCACACGATCTGCATAGTAGAGCGCACCGCACTTCGGACTTTCTGACACGATCACGATACAACTGCGCTTTGACTTTCTGATGCCACGCTCCATGAACTGTGCCAACTGGTCTACGTCGGTAGAGTCCTCTGGAATAATGGCAGCTTCTGCTCCACTTGCAATGGCTGAATTCTGAGCAAGGAAGCCAGCATCACGTCCCATCACCTCCACGAAGAAGATACGCTCATGGCTCTGGGCAGTGTCGCGAATACGATCCACACACTCCACAATCGTGTTTAAAGTGGTATCATATCCTATAGTAGAATCCGTACCGTAAAGGTCGTTATCAATTGTCCCTGGCAAACCGATGCAGCAGAGATCATACTCGCGTGCAAAGTCACGGGCACCCGTCAAGGAACCGTTACCACCAATCACTACCAAAGCATCGATCTCTTCTTTCTTGATCGTCTGATAAGCTTTCTCACGTCCCTCCGGAGTCATGAATTCTTTTGAACGCGCTGTACGCAAAATCGTACCACCGTCACGAATGATACCGGACACATTTTCCGTTGTAAACGGCTGAACCTCATCATTGATCAGACCGTCATAGCCACGGAAGATACCTTTTACTTTGAAGCCATTGCAGATACCGGCACGTGTGACGGCACGGATAGCAGCGTTCATTCCGGGAGCATCACCCCCGGAAGTCAGTATACCAATTGTCTGAATCTTTACCATATCGTCTTTTCTTTTTAGAATTTACTAATATTATGATGTTATGTGTTTCTATATGTTTTGGTCACGCAAAGATAACAATTTATCAGAAACAACTCAAACGAAAATCCCATTTTTATAATGCTTTAACGGACAATTCGTGCAATATGAGTTAAAAATTCCCTATTTGTAACCTATATGTAACTTTCTATAGTGTTTTATCTATATCTACTTTTTATAGACAACACGTCTGTGGGTAAAGAAATAGAACCAGTAGGTCTTCCCATACGTATCTTTCAACTCAGAATACCGCTCCTTAGGATTAGCGTATTTCTTACTCATATCTTGATAATCCTCGTAGTCGGCATCCATCACCGCATCGTGATAAACAAGATAAGGATGTTCCCGAAGATGGGTATATAGGATCAGTGCCTCACGATAATGTTTAGGCAGGTGGCTGTCCAGCCGATAATATTTTATGATGTTATGAGCAAAGGCATCAACGTCGCAGTCTAGCAGATAAGCACACAGCAGCCAATCGTTGGACGTTTTGGTTGCCCACCATTTTTGATGCAATTTTTCAAAATAGTGCCGCGGACGCATCCGCTGTTTGAAATAGACACCCAGAATTTTATAAACTGGTTCTGTTGAAGCCATCATTACTTTAACAGAAGAGCCATTTGGTAACATGGCATCAGAACCGCCAACCAAAGGATATTCAAAGAGTCTCTCACCAAGCTGGTGCGTACCTGTCAATGCCCATATTCTCAGAAAGGTTAGACTGCTATCTGTCTTTTCCTCATTAATGCCCACCTGCTGCGCTTCTTCATATCTTTGATTGCTCAAATCATTCTCCATTCTCATCCGATAATGGAACACCTCGTCCGAGCAGCCAATGCTACACGTCATCAGCATCATCGTGCCCATGATCGCCAAATTCTGCCATAGCAACCGGCTACTGCTCTCGGTGACAAAGGGAGAGCTATCCAAACTTTCCATTTGGCGACAGAACCAAATAACGACAGCATAGACGATCATCAACAATGGGAACAACCATGTCCAGCAGCCTATGTATGATTCCGTATCCACATCACGTGTCACATCCGTCAGTATGGCCAGCAACAGTAGCGAAGGGAAATAGCTCAAGGCATGCCCTATCCTTTCCAAACGTATGAAACTGTAAAGTGTGAGTTGCAATAGCCACAGCACGACCGTTATCAGCACAGCGCCTATCAGCCTGTTATAATGGGTAGCGCCCTGAGACAACACATGTTGGATGACAGACATTATGTCTGCCTGATAATCATAGAGATATAAGAATGTAAAAAAGACGAAGAAAATGGCACACGTCACTCTCATCGTGACGATGCCATTTTTGCGATTATTTATCATTGAATTTATCTACAACAATAAAGTTATTCACTTTTTTTAAGCACCACTGCTGAGCGGGCCGGAATATAGAGTTTCAGCCAACCCTTATGGTCTTTGGCATACAGAGGATCGGGATTGGTGAAATGCTCTACACTGTCATCTGCAAAGCCGTAACCACCGAAGCACTTCGCATCGGTATTCAGCACAACATGATAACTTCCCTCCTTTACCAGGAAACCGTAGTCGGTGTAGGACCGGGTTGGCGAGAAGTTAGAGACGAAGACCAGATTACCTCTTTCGAAAGCCAAGATCTGATCACCGTCATTGTGCCAGATCTCCTGCACAGGTGTCAAGTTGAATTGTGGCTCACTCTTGATCACACGCAGCATCTCACGGTCGAAATCTCCAAGGTAATGGTAGTCCAGGTCCGGATTATCCACAAGATTCCACTGACGGCGGGCATATTTATAGCTCCAACCATTGCCTTCTCTCGGGAAGTCGATCCATTCCGGATGTCCAAACTCGTTGCCCATGAAGTTAAGGTAGCCACCATTGATAGCACCCAATGTCACCAACCGTATCATCTTGTGCAGAGCAATACCGCGGCGTACCATCTCGTTTTCATCTCCACGTTTAAAGTGCCAGTACATATCAGCATCTATCAGACGAAAGATGATAGTCTTGTCGCCTACCAAGGCTTGGTCATGGCTCTCACAATACGAGATAGTTTCCTCGTCAGCGCGCCGGTTCTTAACCTCCCAGAAGATACTGCTCGGCTTCCAGTCCTCATCCCGTTTCTCCTTGATCGTCTTGATCCAGTAATCGGGAATATTCATCGCCAAACGATAATCAAAGCCATAGCCGCCATCCTCGTACTTGGCTGCCAGTCCCGGCATACCACTCACCTCCTCAGCTATTGTCACAGCAGAGGGATTCACCTCATGAATGAGTTTGTTGGCCATCGTCAGATAGCAGATAGCATTGTCGTCTTCGTGTCCGTTGAAGTAATCACCATAGTTGGTAAAGGCCTCTCCCAGTCCATGGCTATAGTACAGCATGGAAGTGACGCCATCGAAGCGGAATCCATCAAAATGGAATTCATCCAACCAGTACTTGCAGTTGCTCAGCAGGAAATGGATGACGTCATCCTTACCATAATCAAAGCACAGGCTATCCCATGCCGGATGCTCATGGCGGTCACCAGGATAGAAATATTGGTTAGGATCACCGGCAAGATTCCCCAATCCCTCGACCTCATTCTTCACGGCATGAGAATGGACAATATCCATAATGACGGCTATGCCCTGCTCATGAGCAGCATCGATGAGTTCTTTCAACTCTTCTGGAGCACCGAATCTGCTCGACGGAGCAAAAAACGAACTCACATGATAGCCAAAACTGCCATAGTAAGGATGCTCCTGAATAGCCATGACCTGCATGCAGTTGTAGCCGTCTTTCACGATTCTCGGCAACACATTGTCTTTAAACTCTCTATAGGTGCCAACCTTCTCGGCATCCTGAGCCATACCTATATGACATTCGTATATAAGCAACGGATCCTTAGAAGGACGGAAAGACTTCACCTTCCACTGATAAGCCTTTTGAGGAGCCCACACCTGTGCGGAGAAGATCTTTGTCTTATCGTCCTGCACCACTCGTGTAGCCCAAGCCGGAATACGTTCTCCCTGACCGCCATCCCATTTCACATGCATCTTGAAGAGATCGCCATGCTTCATGGCACGCACCGGAAGCCGCAGCTCCCAGTTACCAGTGTTGGGTATGCGCTTGCAACGATATTGCTCCGTTTCCGTCCAATCGTTGAAATCACCGACGAGATAGATATCCGTAGCATTGGGAGCCCACTCACGGAAAACCCACCCGCGAGGGATTCTGTGAAGACCATAGTATTGATAACCATTGGCAAAATCCGACAATGTCTCCTTGCCCTGATTCGTCAACTGAGATATTTTCCAAGCCACATGATCATGTCGACCACGAATGGCGTCCTCAAAGGGCTCAAGATAAGGATCGTGAGCCACAATGCCAATGTGCTGGGGCTGCGCAGTAGAGGCGGCGTTCAGCACTTTGCTATCACCTGTAGATTTGGATTTCTTCACCATAATATAAAGTTTATGTATTTAGGTTTCAATCATATTATTCGTTAAACCGCCGGCCATTTTCATAATAACCGTGAGCCATGATCTGACCGTCGCGGTTTTTCTCCACGAACTTACCGTCACGCACATCGTTGAGATAAGAACCTTCAAAGCGTTTGCCGTCCTTGGTCTCCTCAATAGCCTTACCATTGCGCATGCCATTGCGATAGTAACCTTTAAAACGGGTCCCGTCAGCGTAATGAATGATCACTTCGCCCTCAATCTTACCATTGACAAACTCTCCCTCAAAGACATCACCGTTTTTCTTCGTCAGCCTGCCATGTCCATTCTGTAAATCTTTCTTCCACAAGCCCTCATACTTATCGCCGTTGGCCCAGACAAAGGCACCGTCACCATCGCGGTCGCCCTCGACGAAATGTCCCGTATAGCGGTCGCCATTAGCGTATTTGAAGATGCCTTCTCCCGTACGCTCGCCCTGATCATAGTCACCCTCATATTGATCACCGTTCTGAAACAGATAGATACCCCGTCCTTGTTGGATATCATCTTTCCACTCACCACGATATATATCACCGTCACCATACTTGTTGACTCCATATCCACAGCGCTGGTTATCAGCCCACTCCCCATCATAGGTGGTACCATCGCCCCAGTCAAAGAATCCTTTTCCCTCTTTTTTGTCTGCTTTCCACTGCCCTTGGTAATAAGCTCCGTTGGCATAAGTGTAGCGCCCTTTACCTTGGCGCATATCATGGTACCAGTTACCGTCATACTTGTCACCATTAAAGTAATACATCACCCCATGACCTTCTTGATAATCACGGAACCACAAGCCTACATACTTGTTGTTGTTACTAAAATAGTAAGTGCCTTGTCCATGCTGCTGATTGAGCAGCCATTGACCTTCATATTTCTCACCGTCGGCAAAGGTGTAAACGCCATAACCATTACGCTTGCCTTTGACAAACTCGCCCTCGTATTTATTGCCATTTTCATAGAGGACACTGCCCTTGCCCTGTGGCTTGCCGGAAGCCATCTCACCATTATAGGTTCCTTTGACACCTTGTTCCACAATGGTGCACGAACCTAAGGATATCTTTTGTGCGTAGCTCGTTATAGAAGCTAAGGAAAGTATTATTGCAATGATTCGATTTCTCACTTCGTAACAAATAAATGAATTCTACGCTCAAAGATAATAAGAAAAATTGAAACCAAAAACATGTAAACAAAAAATTAAACGATAAACACTACTATTTAACAAAAATAAATAAGCAGAATCAGAGGAAGATTTCGTAACTTTGCACGAGATAGAACCATTAATAACAGTCAAAATGAAATTTATAGCAATCATCCCGGCACGTTATGCATCCACACGCTTTCCAGGAAAACCATTGGCCCTTCTCGGTGGAAAGCCGATCATTCAGCATGTTTATGAGCAAGTGAAAAAAGTGATAACTGACGTGTGGGTGGCCACAGATGACCAACGTATCTACGATACGGTCACTACGTTCGCTGGAAAAGCAGTCATGACAAGAGCCGATCATAAGAGCGGTACTGACAGAATTGAAGAGGCTGCCGAGAAAATCCAGACTGATGCTGATGTCATCATCAATGTACAAGGCGACGAGCCTTTCATACAGCCCTCTCAGATAGAGACGCTCTGTGAACTATTCAAGCATCCACAAACTCAGATCGCCACACTTGGAAAGCCCTTTGAATCGATTGCGACTGTAAAGAACATTAACTCACCGAAGATTGCCACTGATAACCAGGGCTTTGCACTCTACTTCTCACGTTCAGTCATCCCATTTGTACGTGGTGTGGATGAGCGAGAATGGCTCGAGCATTTCCCATATCTCAAGCACCTGGGCATTTATGCCTACCGTCGTGAAACTCTAAAGGAAGTCACTAAACTTCCAATGTCATCTTTGGAAAAAGCAGAGTGTCTTGAGCAGCTACGTTGGCTGCAAAATGGATACCATATCCGTGTTGGCATCACAAATGTAGAGACCATCGGCATCGATACGCCAAAAGATCTAGAGCGAGCCGAGGAATTCTTGGCAGGAAAGGCTCAATAATAAAGACCAAGCCCCTCTTTAACTCTCCCCAAGGGGAGAGAGTCCTTCCCTAAAGCCCTATCCTTACCCTCCCCGAGGGGGAGGGAACTGCAATACCCAGAAAGCATGCATTGTGTGCGGATGGCATGGTTTAGCAATTCTCTC